>Ga0228634_1001605_pt1 | contig 12738 bp, 8 predicted proteins | sample 42DmetaG_FD_190063 | JGI IMG/M metagenome (GOLD analysis project Ga0228634, IMG submission 190063) | Seawater microbial communities from Monterey Bay, California, United States - 42D | ecosystem: Environmental > Aquatic > Marine > Coastal | place: USA: California | collected 2016-09-27 | reverse complement strand
AAGAAATAAAGAACCCCAATATCTTCCTGTTAAATTTCCAATCTTATTAAATCATGGTGCGGAAGGAATAGCGGTAGGTTTAGCATGTAAGATATTGCCACATAATTTTATAGAGCTAATAGACGCTTCTATAAATGTTTTAAAAGGAAAAAAGATAGAGTTGTTTCCAGATTTTCCAAATGGTGGTTTAGCAGACTTTACACAGTACAATGACGGAATTAGAGGAGGTAAAGTTAGGGTTAGAGCAAACATTAAAAAAATTGACAACAAAACACTAGTTATCAATCAAATACCATTTGGTACTACAACAGATACTTTAATTGATTCTATTGTTAAGGCAACAGAAAAAAATAAAATAAAGATTAAAAAAATTGAAGATAATACTTCTTCAGTTGCAGAAATTATAATTCACCTTCCTTCAGGAGTTTCACCAGATAAAATGATTGATGCCTTATTTGCATTTACAAATTGTGAGATGTCTATATCTCCAAATTCTTGTGTTATTGAGGGTAATAAACCTATTTTTATTGGAGTTTCTGAAATATTAAAAAAATCTGTTGACAGAACTGTAGAACTATTAAAACTTGAATTGGAGATAAAACTCCAAGAATTACAAAACCAATGGCATTGGCTTTCTCTAGAAAGAATTTTCATAGAAAACAGAATATATAGAAAGATAGAAGATGAAGAAACTTGGGAGGGTGTTTTAAATGCTATAAAACTTGGTCTTAAGCCTTTTCTGAAAAACCTTAAGAAAACCTTCAGCGAAGAAGATATTGTTAAGCTAACTGAGATTAAAATTAAAAGAATATCAAAATTTGATAGTGATAAAGCTGAAGATAATTTACTGAAAATTGAAGATCAGATAATAGAAGTTAATAAAAACCTCTCTAATCTTACTGAATTTGCTATAGATTATTATAAAGATGTAAAAAATAAATATAGTGAAGGTAAAGAGAGAAAAACTGAAATAAGAGTATTCGATAATATCACTGCCCGTAAAGTAATTGTCTCTAATAAGAAACTGTATGTTAATAGGGATGAAGGTTTTATTGGATGGTCCCTTAGAAAAGATGAATTTGTTGAAGAATGTTCAGATTTAGATGTTATTATTCTGTTTTTTGACAATGGAAAAGTAATTGTTACAAAAATTGCAGATAAGAAATTTGTAGGTAAAGGTATTCTTCATGTAGCTGTTTGGAAAAAGGGAGATGAAAGAACTATTTATCATTTAATCTATCAAGCTGGTAAAATGGCACCTTCTTACATGAAAAGATTTGCTATTAGTTCAATAACTAGAGATAGAGAATACGATATTGTTGGCAATGCTAATAATCCTAAAATTCATTATTTTTCAGTTAATCCAAATGGCAGAAGAGAAACAGTATTAATCAAATTAAGACCAAGACCAAAATTAAAAAAACTAAAAATTGAAATAGATTTTGCAGAACTCATGATAAAGGGTAGAGGTAGTAAGGGAAACTTAGTTACCAAGCATTTTATTTCTAAAATTGAGCAGAGAGAATTAGGTGGTTCAACACTTGCGGCGAGAAAGATATGGTGGGACGAAGTTGTATCAAGGCTTAATAATGAACTGAGAGGAAAACTACTTGGTAGTTTTAAAGGGGATGATAAAATTCTTACAGTTTATAAATCTGGAAAGTATTTAATAAGTGGTTTTGAATTGTCCAATAAATTTGATGATGATCTTATCTATATCGGAAAGTGGTATCCTTCAAGAGCTCTTTCATGTATTTATTGGAATCCAAAAAAGGAACTGTATTTTGTTAAAAGGTTTCTTATTGAAGTAACTACTAAGATGTATAGTTTTATAGATCAAGACTGTGAGCTTTCGTTAGTCGCAATTGACTACAAACCAAAAGTCAAGATTTCATTTAATAAGCGATTGAAAGAAACAAAAGATTTGGATGACAAGATAGTATCCTTAAATGATATTGTAGATGTGAAAGGAGATAAAGCAAAAGGAAATCAGTTAACACGCTTAAAAGTGAAAGATATTACTCTGCTAGAAGTTGAACCTGGAGACGAGTGGCCAGAAGAGGAAATTCCTACTGTAGAATCTTCACAAAGTGAAGATATAGATACAAGTCCTAGTAAGGATAATATTCAAGAAACACCTACCGATGATATTTCAAACACTAGCGATGAATTAACAAAAGATTTGAATGAGAATAAAGGACAAAAGAAAGTAGAAAATATTAAGATTGACACTAATTCAGAAGGTCCTATTGAGATGGAGTGGAATGTAGATTCATCTACAAATAACGGGGAGGATTTGGACGAAGATGGTCAAATGAAAATATTTTAATGAAATTTAAAATATTAGTAATACTATTTTTAAATCTTAATTTTATTTCACTTTATTGTCAAAAAGATATTAAATCCGATACAATTCCAAAGATTTATGAATCTGAAAGAAATTATATAGGAACTAATTTGAGTCCTCTTTTTAATTATTTTGTTATCAATAATCCTATAGAAAAAGCTAAAATTAGTTTTATCTACAAAAAGAATTTTGGAAATTTCAATGCTAGATTTAGTTTTAATTATTTTAGAGATCCTAACAATGATGTTTTTGATTATTTTTACCCTATATCTTCTTCAGATTCAACTATAACTTACAGATATTTATTTTCAGACTTTAATCATTTTGATTTTAGGTTTGGTTTTGAAAAATTAAGATATTTATCGTCTTCTCGTTTTCATATTGGATTGGATGGTATTTTAGGATTTGGAAGTCAAACATCTAACTATGGTCATCAGTTTTATATGAAAGATACTACAGCTAGTTATTCGCAATTTCCAAATAATTCATTAAATAATAATTCTGGAAATATTAGTTATAATTACCTAATTACAGGGTTGGATATATCCTTTGGAATGGATCTCTTTTTATCTAAATCTATAATATTAACATTTCAATTGACACCGCAATTTAATTATTGTATCATTAATAAAAATTCTATAGAAATTAGAGATCCTATTGGAGAATACAAAAATCCTGGTACAAACTATGCTGATTTTAAAATAGGATATTTTGATATACTATTAACTTATAAATTTTAGTTTTCCAATTCAACAAAACTTAGAGGAGCAGAATTCAGAATTTCAGTGGAGGCATATTCTTTATAGTTTTCAAAATTTTCATTAAACTGTTTTGCTAGAAATATTGCCTTTTGGTTATAGGCATTTTTATCTTCCCACGTCATTTTTGGATTAAGAGTCTTTTCAGGAACATTTGGACAAGAAGTTGGCATCATCAGTCCAAATATTGGATGTTTGATGTATTCAACTTCTTCAAAATCGTTATTTAAAGCAGCATTTATCATTGACCTAGTGTGAGATAATTTCATTCTTTCACCAGTTCCATATGGCCCCTTTGTCCAACCTGTGTTTATCAACCAAACATTTACATTAGAAGATTCTATTTTCTCTCCTAACATTTCAGCATATTTAGTAGGGTGAAGTGGGAGGAATGGAGCACCAAAACAAGCAGAAAAAGTAACTTGGGGTTCTGTTATTCCTTCCTCAGTTCCAGCAACTTTTGCAGTATATCCAGAAATAAAATGAAACATAGCTTGTCCTTTATCTAATTTAGAAATGGGCGGTAATACACCAAAAGCATCTGCAGTTAAAAGAAATATATTCTTGATATTGTTTCCTTTTGCTCCTTTAGCAATATTATCTATAAAATCTAAAGGATAGCTTACTCTAGTATTTTCTGTTATTGAACAATCCTCAAAATCTACTTCATTACTATTTTCTTTAAAGACTACATTTTCTAAAATAGCTCCCTTTTTGATTGCATCCCATATTTCTGGCTCTTTTTCTTTGGAAAGATCAATGCACTTTGCATAACATCCTCCTTCAAAATTGAAAACTGTGTCTTTAGACCAACCGTGCTCATCATCTCCTATTAGAAATCTATCAGGATCTGCAGAAAGAGTTGTTTTTCCTGTACCTGATAACCCAAAAAAGATAGCTGTATCTCCTTCTTTTCCAAGATTTGCAGAACAATGCATAGATAAAGTATTTTTTTCATGGGGTAAAATATAATTTAAGACTGAAAATATTCCCTTTTTAATTTCACCTGTATAACCTGTGCCTCCAATAAGAATTATTTTTTTTGTAAAATCGATAATTGAAAAATTAGATTTTCTAGTTCCGTCTACAATAGGGTCAGCAAGAAACCCAGGAACATTAATTATATTCCATTCTGGGATAAAAGATTTAATGTTGTCTTTTTTAACTTCATTAAACATATTACTAACAAAATGATTGGACCATGGGTATTCATTAATAGCTCTTATATTTAATTGAAAAGATTCTAAAGAACACGCGTACACATCTCTTACGTAAACTTCTTTTTTTTCTAAGTAGTTTGCAACTTTAGTGTATAGCGCATCAAATTTATTCTTTTCAAAAGGGATATTAACATCGCCCCACCATACTGAATTGCTAGTTATATCGTCTTTTACAATAAATCTGTCTTTTGGAGATCTTCCAGTGAATTTACCAGTTTGTACTGAAATTGCACCTGACGAAGATATCTTACCCATCTCTTTTTTAATTGTTATTTCTGAAAGTTTTTCTGTTGAAAGATTCCAGTGTGCAGTATCAATATTTGATAAGCCTAAATCTGATAAATTATCAAAATCTGGCACATTTCCAGTAGTTTTCATATTTTGATTATTGTTTAATCAAATATATAGACTGTAATTGTGTTTATTATACATAATTGTATTTTAGATATTCACAATCTTTAAACATTATTAAATATTATCTTGAATTAGTTTTTTAAAATATTATTTTTAAATATGAGTTTATCACAAAATTTTAGAACAGAAGTTAACCTCCAATTAAAATCAAAAAATCAAAATCATTCAGATAAATTTTTATTAATTGGCTCTTGTTTTGCCACTGAAATGAGTCTGTTTTTTAAAAAATATTGTTTTGGTTATCAAAATCCTTACGGAACAATTTACAATCCAATATCTCTAGCAAATAATTTTGAAAAGCTTATTAGTAAGGATTTATTTAACGAAAGAAATTTAGTTAACAATAGTGGAGTTTTTTTAAGTTGGAATCATAGTGGTAAATTCTATAGTAATCGCTCTGATTTACTTTTGAAAAATATAAATAAGGAACAAAAAGAAGTCTTTAAGATGTTAAAAAGTAATTCTATAATATTTATAACCTTTGGAACTTCTAAGCTATACATACATAAGGAAAGTAATCAAGTAGTGGCTAATTGTCATAAGCAAATAAATACTATTTTTAGTTCAAGAAGGGCTACGGTAGATGAAGTGGTTGAGTCTTGGCGATCTATATTAAAAAAGATAGATAATACAGTAATATTTACAGTTAGTCCAGTAAGACACATTAGAGACGGATTAGTAGAAAATAATTTAAATAAATCAGTGTTGCTTTTGGCCATTGATAAATTGTGTAAAGAGTTTCCAGAAAAAGTAAGTTACTTTCCTAGTTATGAAATTTTAATAGATGAGTTAAGAGATTATAGATTTTATAGTAATGATTGGATTCACCCATCTGAGGAGGCAAAAGAATTTATTTGGAACAAACTATCCGATGTTTTGTTATCTGAAAAATCTAGAAACTTAAATCTTGAAATCCATAAAATAAGAACTTCATTAGCGCACAAGCCTAAATTCGGAATTAATAATGAATACTTAAGTTTTTTAAATAATACACATCAAAAAATTAAAGATATTAAAGGAAAAACTCCAAATTATTCATGGAAAGATGAAGAAAAAGCTATTAATGAAATAATAAGTTAATCTTATTTCATTTCTTATAAAATAAGTGGAAAATACTTTAGAATAGCTTTAATTACTAGTGTTTCTGCTCTTTAAACTTATTATATTCAACATTATTATATGAAGAAAATTTATGATAATAAATAATAATTTAAGTGTACTTTTTACACTAATTTAAGTATGTTTATAAATAAATTTAATTAATAGTTATGACTGGAACCTTTGAACTTATAGATTATATAATATTTTTAGGGTATGCTATTTTAATTCTTGGAGTTGGACTTTGGGTCTCTAGAGATAAGAAAGGGCATCAAAAAAATGCAGAAGATTATTTTTTAGCTAGTAAATCTCTTCCTTGGTGGGCAATAGGTACTTCCTTAATCGCAGCTAATATTTCTGCAGAACAGTTTATAGGAATGTCAGGCTCTGGATATGCTCTTGGTTTAGCTATAGCTTCGTATGAATGGATGGCAGCTATTACCTTACTTATTGTGGGGAAATACTTTTTGCCAATCTTTATTGAGAAAGGTCTTTACACAATACCTGAGTTTGTTGAAAAAAGATTTTCTACAAATCTTAAAACTATATTAGCTGTTTTTTGGATTGGACTTTATGTTTTTGTAAACCTAGCTTCTGTATTGTATTTGGGTGCTTTGGCTTTGGAAGTTATTATGGGAATACCTATGCATTATGGAGTATTAGGTTTGGCTCTTTTTGCAGCAGCCTATTCTTTATATGGTGGGTTATCTGCAGTTGCATGGACAGATGTCATTCAAGTTGTATTTCTTATCCTTGGGGGGCTTGTAACTACATATTTAGCCTTAAATAATGTTTCTGAAGGTAATGGTGTCATTGCAGGTTTAAAAGAAATCTATAATTCAGCTCCTGAGAAGTTTTCAATGATTTTAGAGCCATCTAATCCAGAATACAAAAATTTGCCTGGTATAGGAGTTTTAGTAGGTGGAATGTGGGTTGCAAATCTTTATTATTGGGGTTTTAATCAATACATTATACAAAGAACTTTAGCTGCAAAATCTTTAAAGGAATCTCAAAAAGGGATTTTATTAGCAGCCGCTTTGAAATTAATTATTCCTTTAATTGTTGTTATTCCTGGTATTGCAGCCTATGTAATGATAAAAGATACGGCTGGTTTTGATACATTTAAAGCTGATAATGCTTATCCATGGTTATTAAAATTACTTCCTCCAGGCATGAAAGGTTTGGCTTTTGCAGCTCTAACTGCTGCGATTGTTTCCTCTTTGGCATCCATGCTTAATTCTACTTCTACTATATTTACTATGGATATCTACAAACAATATATAAAGCCAAATGCAACAGATAAACAAACAGTAAATACTGGAAGACTCTCCGCGTGTATTGCATTATTAATTTCTGGAATAATGGCTCCACTATTGGGAGGAATAGATCAAGCATTTCAATTTATTCAAGAATATACAGGAGTTGTGAGCCCAGGAATTTTAGCAGTATTTATACTAGGACTTTTTTGGAAGAAAACAACCAATAAAGCTGCAATTATAGGTGCATTAACTTCAATTCCTATAGCTATGTATTTTAAGGTAGCTCCTAAAGGATGGTCTTCAAGCAACTTTTTTATAGATGTTCCATTTTTAGATCAGATGGGATATACGGCAATTCTAACTATGGTAGTTATTGTCTTAGTGAGCTACATACAGAATAAAGGAGCTAAAGATTCAAAGGGAATAGAAATAAGTAAAAGTACATTTAAGACTTCAGGAATTTTTAATATAGCTTCCTTTGCCATAATGCTAATACTTGTAGCATTATATGCTTTTTTCTGGAAGTAATTATTTATTAGTATCGAAAGAACATAAATACTTATCTAAGTAACTCAAGATTAAATTCTAGCATTGTTTTTAGTTTTTTGTATCCTCTATTGGCCCATTTTGGAGAAGTTCCTAATTCCGGAATAACTATAGTTCTCATATTAGCATTTATTCCAGCATTCATTCCAGCTTTTGAGTCTTCTAAGACTAAACACTTTTCTGGATTTACCTTGAGCATCTTTGCTGCAGATAAAAACACAGCAGGGTTAGGTTTTCCAGCTATTTCATTTTCTGCAGAATGTATAACATTGAAAAATTTTCTAATTTTTAAAGTATCTACAGTTGTATTTATAAGTGACATAGAAGAAGAGGAAGCCAATCCAATTAATACATCATTAGCATTTAAAAGATTCAACGACTCGATAATTCCAGGTAAAAGTTTACCTCTTTCTTTTATTAATTGAATCATTTTATTTTGAATCTTATCGACTATTTCAGTATTAGTAAAACTTTCCCATTTTAGTTTTGCCCTCCAAAATTCTACAACTTCATCAATTCTCATCCCAGTTGTTAATGCACACATTTCGAAAGTAAAGTCAAACCCAACTTCTTTGAATGTTTCTATTTCAGCTATTTTCCATAATGGTTCAGAATCTATAATTAAACCATCCATGTCAAAAATAACAGCACTAATTTTAAGATTTTTCATCCAAGAAATGGATATCTATAATCTTTTGCAGGAACTAATGCTTCTTTAATTGTTCTAGGAGACACCCATCTTAGTAGATTTAAATAGGAACCAGCCTTATCATTGGTTCCAGAACCTCTAGCTCCACCAAAAGGTTGCTGACCAACAACAGCACCAGTAGGTTTATCATTAATATAAAAATTACCTGCAGAGTTTTCTAGTTTTTTCATTGCAGTATCTAATGCATATCTATCTTGGCTATATACTGCACCAGTAAGAGCATAATCAGAAGTACTATCTACTAATTCTAAAACATTGTTAAAATCATTGTCTTGGTAAATATATACTGTAACAACAGGGCCAAATATTTCCTCCTTCATAGTTTTAAATTTAGGATCAGTAGTTTTAATTACTGTTGGCTCTATAAAATACCCTTTAGACTTATCGTAATTTCCTCCGATTAAAATTTCCGCATCATTGGAATTTTTCGCGAATTCAATATACTCAGAAATTTTATCAAAAGATATTTCAGAGATTACAGCGTTTATAAAGTTTTTAGGATCGCCAGTTGATCCCATTTTAAATGAATTAACATCTTGTACAACTTTGTCTAAAATCTTATCTGATAATGAGACAGGTAAGTAAACCCTTGAAGCAGCAGAACATTTTTGTCCTTGGAATTCAAAAGCACCTCTAGAAATACCCGTAGCAACCGCTAAAGGATCTGCTGATGGGTGAGCAACTATGAAATCTTTCCCACCAGTTTCACCAACGATTCTTGGATAGGATCTATACTTTTCAATATTATTTCCGATAATTTTCCAAATATTTTTAAAAACAGCTGTTGATCCAGTGAAATGTAAACCTGCAAAATCTTTGTGGTTAAAGACCACTTCACCAGCAGTTGGACCATCGGCAACTACCATATTAATTACCCCATCTGGTAATCCAGCTTCCTTAAATAGTTTCATTATTACATGTGCAGAATACATTTGTGTTTCTGCAGGTTTCCAAACTATAACATTTCCCATCATTGCTGGAGCAGCGCATAAATTAGCAGCTATTGCAGTAAAATTAAAGGGAGTGATAGCAAATACAAAACCTTCTAAAGGTCTATATTCAAGTCTATTTAAAATTCCATCAGCAGATTCTGGTTGTTCTGCATAAATCTGTTGCATGTAAGCAACATTAAATCTTAGAAAATCTATTAATTCACAAGAGGCATCAATTTCTGCTTGAAACACATTTTTAGATTGACACAACATTGTAGCTGCATTCATCTCATCTCTATATGGTCCTGCAAGTAAATCTGCAGCTTTTAAAAAGATGGTAGCTCTACTTTCCCAAGGTAAGCTAGACCAAGCACTTTTAGCTTTCATTGCACAGTGGATGGCTTCTTCAACATGGGAAGCATCTCCTACACTAAATTTTCCTAAGTTGTGCTGGTGGTCATGGGGAGGGTTTATTGGTAGATGGTTTTCAGTTTTAACCTCTTTTGAACCTATATACAATGGAATGTGAATAGGTTTTTGATGATACATGCTCTCATATTTGTTGATTAAATTTTCTAATTCTTTAGAATTAGGTTCGTAATTTCTAACCAATTCATTTTCTGGGTAGGGCATTTGATAAAAACCTTTAGACATAGTGATTTATTTTAAGTTTATGCGAATTTATAATATATCTACAATTTATCTTACTAGGTTCTATAATTTAAATTATTTTAGAATTCTATTTATAAACATTATGTACACTCCCTTTCTTGCAAATACAACAAATTTTCCTTTTGGAATAGAAGTAGATAGAGCAGAAGGTGTTTTTATTTACGATAAATCTGGAAAAAAATATTTTGACTTAATTGCTGGAATAGCAGTTTCAAACTTAGGACATCAACATCCATATGTCATTGATCAAATAAAAAAACAAATAAATAAACATTTACATGTAATGGTATTTGGGGAGTATAGCCAAAGTATTCAAAATAGATTGGCTGAAGAATTCACAAAGTTGCTACCTGAAGAATTAAATTGTTTATATGTAGTTAACTCTGGAACTGAAGCTAATGAAGCTGCATTAAAATTAGCCAAAAGAGCTACCAAACGATCAAGGATTGTTTCTTTTAAAGGTGCTTACCATGGCTCTACTCATGGATCTTTAAGTATTTCAGGAAATGAAAATAAAAAGTACGCTTTTAGACCACTTTTGCCAGATGTTTTTCATTTGCCTTTTAACGATGTAGAGGCTTTAGACTTTATCGACCATCAAGTTGCCTGCGTAATAATAGAGCCAATACAGGGAGATGCTGGGGTAAGAATAGCTTCTAAAGAATTTTTACAAAAACTTAGAAAAATTTGTGATGAAAATTGTATTTTATTAGTAATGGATGAAATTCAATCAGGGATGGGAAGAACAGGAAAACTTTTTGCATTTGAACATTATGGAATTGTTCCCGATATACTAACTGTTGGTAAAGCTTTTGGTGGAGGAATGCCAATTGGAGGATTAGTAACTAGCCAAAAATTAATGTCTCTATTCACAATGAATCCTACTCTTGGACATATAACAACTTTTGGAGGACACCCTTTATCTTGTGCTGGAGCGTTGGCTAGTTTACAAGTATTTCAAAAAGAAAAAATTGTTGAGAATGTTGAGAAAAAAGGGATTTATTTTGAAAAACTATTAAGACATCCTTCAATTATAAAAATAAGAAGAATTGGACTGTTTTTTGCCATTGAAATGAAAAATCCAGAAATAGTTCAAAAAGTTGTTGAAGGATGTAAAAAAAATGGAGTACTTAGCTTTTGGTTTCTTTCATGCCCTGAAAGCTTTAGAATTGCACCACCATTAAATATTTCTAATGAGGAAATTGAAACTTCTTGTGCGATAATTCAAAAGGTTTTAAATGAAATTAATAGTTAAATAAATTCTTTTACAGTTTCTACTAATTTATTTATATCATTTTCATCATTAAAAACATTAATTGACACTCTAAGATTAGATCCTCTAACAGAGACCCTTATTTTCCTTTCTTCTAAAATCTTTTTAAAAGTCAATAAGTTTAAATAATCTGGTAATCCAAGAGAGAAAAGGTGAGAGGTGAAATAGTCCTTATTTTCAAAAGCTATTCCTAATGGACTTAGTTCGCTAATTACTATTTCAGAAAGTTTTTTACAATAAGATTCTATATTATTGATTCCCCATTTATTGATTTGATTTAAACCATTTAAAATAATTGGAGAAAGAATAAAATTAGTAGTTTCTCCAACATTGTATCTACCTGCCATAGGTTTATATTTAGAATCATATTCTGTTAAGTTGCTGAACTCTTGAGCATTGGTTCTATTCATCCACGATTCTTCAATTGGAATTCCGTCACTGAATTTTGATGAAAAATACCCAAGTGCCATAGAATATGGACCAAATAACCATTTATAACCTGCACAAATTAAAGCATCAATATTAAAATCTTTAACATCAATAGACATTGCACCAACAGATTGAGTTCCATCTACAATAAAATAAGTGCCATTGGCTTTACACTTTTTACCAATTTCTTTCAAATCAAATTTAGTTCCATTCATCCAATGAATTGAAGAGATTAATACTATTGTAGTGTTAGAATCTATAGAATTTATAATTTTTTTATTCCAATCCTTAGCAGATAATTTTTTTCTTTCTATTACTTCTAACAAAATATTATTTTCAGAACACCATTTTTTTACTGAAAAGTAACCACTTGGAAATTCATTTTCTACTACAATAGCTTTATTTCCATCGGAATTAATATTATTAAAAACATTGGCAAATCCATAAGAACTAGATGGCATTATTGCTACTTCTTCCTTATGAGACTTAATAATTTTCGAAAATTCTTTCCTAATTTTTTCCGAAATTTCAAAATAATTATTGGGTTTTAAATAGGAAGGAGTTCTTTCCTTCTTTAGAGCATTGATCGCCAGTAGCTCTCCTTTTTTTAGAAGTGGACTTTTATATGCGCAATTAAGATAATACTCACTATGATCCAAATTAAATAAGTGCTTTTGACATTTAATCATTTTAAAATTGTTTTTTTTATTATAAATGTACCCAACTATTTATAATTTGATTTCGTGGACAATATTATAATTTTGTTTCCAAAACATATTTTAGGTGAAATATTAACATATGTTAAGAGAATAGTTAATATAAAAACCTTATCTTAGTGTCATTACAACACTATTTTAAACTTTTTTGTAAAAAAAATTTTTAAATTAGTGTTTAATAATTAATAAAAATTACTAATTAACTCAACAAAATGAAAAAAATATATACTTTACTTTTATTATCAATTTCCATTAGCTTTTCAGCACAAATTGAAGGTTCATGGAGTCTAACTCCAAATGCTGGAGCTTTAGGTGTTGGACCTGATTCTGCTAATACTTCTTGGTGGACAAGTGATGCAGCAGCA
>Ga0228634_1001601_pt1 | contig 12754 bp, 13 predicted proteins | sample 42DmetaG_FD_190063 | JGI IMG/M metagenome (GOLD analysis project Ga0228634, IMG submission 190063) | Seawater microbial communities from Monterey Bay, California, United States - 42D | ecosystem: Environmental > Aquatic > Marine > Coastal | place: USA: California | collected 2016-09-27 | reverse complement strand
TAATAATGCGTTATCAAGGACTAGGCGACGACTCTGTACAACAACTTCCACGAGGAGATTTGAACGTACAAATAATCGTAGAAAATCATCCAGATTTTGTAAGAGATAGGTCGCATATTCGAACAAAGTGTAGTATAAATGTATTACAACTAATCTTAGGTACAAATATTATAATAACCGATTTGGCAGGAAAAGATATAAATGTAAAAATACCAGCTGGTACAAATCCTGGAACTGTGATGAGTATTGCAGGACATGGTTTACCTGATCCAACTGGCCGCCGAAACGGAAATATGTATTTAGAAATAAAAGGAACTACTCCTAAAATAGAAGACTGGGAGACACTAGACATAATAAGGAAAATAAATGATGGAACTAGTACTGGCACCTGATGGTAGACTAGAAACAAAACTTGAAAGATTTGATTTTGAACTGATGCATCCTGCACCTGTTGCAGTAGACATGATTGAACTAATGCAAAAACACAGTGGCCTAGGACTAAGTGCCAACCAAGTTGGATTTCCTATGCAAATCTTTGTAATGAAAGCATTACTAAACAAACAGCACGGAGATCCTGTTATTGTAATGAATCCTATAATCAAAGGTCTAAGTGAAGAAATAGAATCAGGAGTCGAGGGGTGTTTGAGTCATCCAGACTTGATACTTAAAGTAAGACGTCCTGTTAGTGTAATGGTCGAATTTGATACCTTGACATCTGATATGAAGGATGTTATACATATAGAAGCAAAGTATGACGACATCGATGCAAGAATATTTTTACATGAATATGATCACTTGTATGGTATTCAGTTTATTGATAGAGTTAGCAAACTAAAACTAAACATGGCAGAAAAAAAGCGCCTAAAAAAAGGAAAAAAAGTTAATGGTTGAACCGAGTAAAGAACTACAGGCAGTATTTGATAAAGCAGTTAACGATGCTAAGAAGCTTCAGCACGAATATATCACTTTAGAACATTTACTATTTGCTATGCTCTGCGAAGAAACATTTGGAACCTTGATAACAGGTTATGGTGCTGATGCCGAACATATGCGTAAAGAGCTAGAGCATTATTTAAAAACAAATCTCAATGATATTAAAATTGAAGAAAAGAAATACAAGCCGAAGAAAACTACCACAGTAGAACGTGTGCTGAATCGTGCGTTTACACAAGTACTTTTCCAAGGTAGAAACGATATTACTATTGCTGATGTGTTTATTAGTATCCTAACTGAAAAGAAAAGCTGGGCGTATTTTATTACACAAAAAGTTGGCATTGAAAAAGATAAGTTTCAAAACTACATTAGTGCTGAAACAGAAATCTACGACAATCAAGACGAAAACGAAAACAAAGGCATTGCCAACAAAGCACTACGAGATTTTACTACAGATCTAAATCAACAAGTTAATATGAATAAGATTGATCCAGTAATTGGTAGAGATGAAGAGATTGAACAAGTTGCTCTTGCCTTAGGACGCCGTACAAAATCAAATGTGTTGATTGTTGGTGATCCAGGTGTTGGTAAAACTGCTATTGCGGAAGGTCTTGCTTATCAGATTGTCAACGGAAATGTACCAGAGTTTTTAAAAGAATACAAAGTGTTTAGTTTAGACATTGGTGCAATGCTTGCTGGTAGTAAGTATCGTGGAGACTTTGAAGAACGTTTTAAACTTGTATTAGCAGGATTAAAAGGCAAAGGCAAAACTATTATGTTTATTGACGAAGCACACATGATTAGTGGTGCTGGAGCAGGTGGCAGTGGTGGATCAAATGATTTAGCTAATATGTTGAAACCTGCACTTGCAAAAGGAAATATCAACGTAGTTGCTTCAACTACTTGGGAAGAATACCGCAAGTTTTTTGAAAAAGATCGTGCGTTGATGCGCCGATTCCAACGAGTAAGTGTAGACGAACCAGATAGAGAAACCACACTAAAAATCCTTGAAGGTATTAAAACATATTACGAAGAGTTTCATAGTGTTGATATACACCAAGAAGCACTTGAAGCAGCAGTTGATCTAAGTATAAAATATCAAAACGATAAAAAACTTCCAGACAAAGCTATTGATTTGATTGACGTTGCATGTGCAAGATTTAAAGTACGTGATATTACTGAAAACAAAGTTGTAACCAAAGATAGTATCCAATACGAACTTGCTAAAATGATTAAACTTCCAGAGGATCAAGTTAAAGAGCGTGAAAGTGAAAATCTAGCACACTTGGAAGACAACTTGAAAAAAGTAGTGTATGGTCAAGACAAGGCAATCGATGATATTGTTGATAAAATACTAGTAAGTCAAGCTGGACTTAAAAGCGATGACAAGCCAGTAGGATCTTTTGTGTTTATGGGTCCAACAGGTGTAGGTAAGACTGAACTTGCTAAACAACTTAGTAATCAGCTTGGTGTAAAACTAGTACGCTTTGATATGAGTGAATATCAAGAAAAGCATAGTATTAGTAAACTAATCGGTTCTCCTCCGGGCTACGTAGGATATGAAGATAATGCAGGCGGATTATTGATTGATAAGATTCAAGAAAATCCTAACTGTGTGTTGCTACTGGATGAGATTGAAAAAGCACACCCAGATGTAAGTAGTGTACTACTACAGATTATGGACAACGGCAAGATTACTGGAAGTAATGGTAAAGAAGCTGATGCACGTAACTGTACACTTATTCTTACAACAAACTTAGGTGCTGCCGAAGCTGAAAAAAATACCATTGGCTTTAATGAAACTATGGATAAAGATTATGATGATATTGATCTTAAAAAGTTCTTTACTCCAGAGTTTAGAAATAGATTAGATGGTGTTATTACCTTTGGCAAACTCAGTAAAGAAGTTATGCTGAAGATTGTTGGCAAGTTTCTTGTTGAACTTAAAGCACAAGTACAGAAAAAAGATATTGCTATCAACATCACAGATGATGCTCTTGATTATCTTGTAGACAAAGGATTTGATCCTAAAATGGGTGCAAGACCATTGCAGCGTGTTATTGACAACGAAATCAAACGTCCACTTAGTCGTCAAATGTTGTTTGGCGATCTAAAAGCAGGCGGCAGTGTTACTATTGATTATCGAGAGAAAGAGATTAAACTCGATTGTGAAATAGAATATGAGACTGTATGAAACTAAAAAACTACACTATGGCAAGTACTTTTATAAACTTGCCATAGTAAACTGTTGTGCAGCATTTTTTAGGACAGAATTTCAGCAAGACGGCAGTTTAAAGTACGCTAGGCGCAAACTAGATAATGTTAACAAACATTATATAACAGCAAAACATGACTGGAAGGTTGAAGTACCATTAACAAAAAGCTACAACGATATTATTCCTGTTGAACATTTTTGGGACGCTATTGACATTTATAGGCATTTGCTCAAACACACTGATTATAAAATAAGATGTGAATCTCAACACTTATTGATTTACAGTAATAATCGAAAAATGTTGGTAGGTCTAGGAAATAAACTTAGACAAAAGTACATAGAGTTTTGGGAGCCTAACCCTGAAACTATACAAGTACTTGGTTCTGAAAAAAATGTTATTATAGTAAACAAGCCTCCGCAGTATGAATACAAAGTTACTCTTGGAAATAAAAAAGGAGTTGCAGCACTAGCCAAATGGATAGAACGCAATCCAAACCTTGCATCAATGGGTGCAATAGCTAGAGAAAGTTGTAAAAATGAAGATTATGTATATGGATATTATTTCCATGTTAGAGATCTTAAAACCTTGCTAATAATACAAATGATGGCCGGTGATAACATACAACGCATAGATAAATTTGTTTATATCAAACAATAGATAAATACAATATGGCGAGTTCAAGTGAAATAATTTTATCAAATCAAGTCCATCCAGGAGACAGTACTACTGAAACTGTTACCGGTGACGACTTCAAAGGCGACGGTTACTACGGACGTAGTGATGGGTTCCATACTGTACAATATAGTCTAGATGGGTTTATTGGTACAATGGTTATACAAGCAACACTAGCAGTAGAACCAACTAGCAGTGATTGGTTTACACTAAACGAAACAACACATACTAGTGCAAATGACAGCAGTAGTAACGCAGATGGCGGATTTTTATACAACTTCACAGGAAACTATGTGTGGGTACGTGCGTATATCAGTAACTGGACTGATGGAACAGTATCAAACATATTATTAAATCATTAAGGTAGACACATGAAAAATTTTATTAGTATAATAATAGACAATGATGGAATAAACGAAAGCAGAGATTTTGTTTTAGACACTGTCTTAAATACAGCTAACATTGGATTATTAGAAAATACAATGGAATACGAAATATACGAAAGCGAAAACAATACACAAGTATTGAGTATTCCAATTGCACGTGAATTAAATGAAAAGCAACAAACATACCTTGCAAAAAAACTTGCTAATAAAATGTTTGACAAAGGATATAATAACTTTGATATTGAGTTTAGTCTTAGTGAAGCAACACTTAATGAAGCAGCACCAACTACATTTACTCCAACACACTACGGTGGACCAGGTGGTCTAAATAATGTTATGCTGCACACAGATGGTAATCTTTATTTTCAAAAACAAAGAGATGATGGACAGCCAGGAAGAGAAATAGTAAGATGGAACGGCAACCCAACAGGTGAAGGGTTTTTTGGTAGATGGAACCCTGCAACTATTAAAGGTACAATAGTTAACGGACAGCGAGTTCCGTATCCAGCAGGAACAAACTTTAGTAATGCACCAAGAGCAGCAGCACCAGCAGCAGCACCAGCAGCAGCACCAGCAGCAGCTTCAACTACACCAACTGGCGGCTTATTGCGTAGAGGAAATAGAGGCGAAGAAGTCAAACAACTACAACGTGATCTAGGAATGACTGGCGATGAGATTGATGGTATATTTGGTCCAGCAACAGAACGTGCTGTGAGAACATTTCAACAAACCAGCGGATCTCAAGTTGACGGGATAGTAGGTCCTGAAACTCGTGCAGCCATTGAAAAGTATCAAGGCAATGACGACGATAATACTGCAACAAGTGCAGCACCTACTACATCACCTCGTCCACGTGCAAGACCAGATGCAGATGCAGATGGTAGGACTGATGCTGAAATAGATGCAGGAGCAGGAGCAGGAACAGATGCAGCACCTACTACATCACCTCGTCCACGTGCAAGACCAGGTGCAGATACAGATGGTAGGACTGCTGCTGAAATAGATGCAGGAGCAGGGCAAGGTGCTACAACAGCACCAGATCCAGATGCAAATGATCCACGTGGTAGAGATCAAAGAAATACGCCTCCAAGAGCAGGTCAAGCAGATGCAACAGCACCAGATCCAGATACAACCAACGCAGACGCAATGGCAGCTGGCCAGCAAGGCGCAGCAGATGCTACAGCACCAGAAACAATCGAAGTAACATCAGATGATCAAGCTAACAGTATTTTTCAAGATCCTAATGCAACCGATGCCGAAAGACAAGCAGCAAGAGAATGGTATGGTGCATCAGACCAGTCATTGAAACAATATTCCGATATTGGTGCAGCAATGCTTGACAGAGATAACGTAGAGCTTGGCGATAAAGTTACTATCGATGATAAAGAAGCAACTGTTGTCACCACTGACGACGAACAAAAATATTTTGTTGATTCAAATGCTCAGCCAATCGGCGAAGTGCCAAGTGCTCAGACATCAGTAGTACAACCAGACGAACCAGTAGGTACAGATGCAGCACCTACTATTGATACAACAGATGACCCTGAAGTAAATACTACTTCTCCTGGTGGACTAGGATCTCCTGATGGTGCTGATGCGGCTCCTAATATCAGCGACAACCCTGCTAATAGAGATGCTCAAAGAGTTGCAGCAGAACTAGAAGCATGGCAAGAAAAGTATGGCTCATCGACTGTAGGTGCATATGGCTTACCAGCAGAGTATGGACAAATGTTAGATGCAGCTTTAGATCTTACACCTGACTCTGCTCAAAAACTTAAAGATGAGTCGGTTGGTGCTCCGCAAGCGGTTGCTGTGGTTGTACTTGGAGAACTTCGCAGAGCCTATGACATTGATCCTGATGCTGATGTATTTAGAGAGTTGATGAACCTGAGAAGAGAAGTTGATAATGAAGAACCGGATCAAGCTGCGGCATTAACTACACTAGCTCAACTTGCAAGAGATTTACAAAAGACAGCAAATCCTGAACAAAGCAACGAAAGCGTTGAACCAATGCCCAAAGGTGCATTTATGGTTGAGGATCGTGCTATATGGCGTTCGCTGTATGAAAGCACACACTATACAAACGGTAAGCCTCGTCCACGTACATTTATTTCAGAAAGCAAACGTACTATTCCGGAAATAACATTTGAGGATGATGACAAGTTCTTTGAAAACTACGGAGTAATGTGGTTCAATGAAGATGATGTTATTGATGAAGCAGAGTACCAAGGACGCAAAGTTAAACTTGGTAAGCCAATGGCAGGCGATGTTAAGAAGTTCAAAGTATATGTTAAGAATCCAAAAGGTAATGTAGTTAAAGTTAACTTTGGACAAAAGGGTGCTAAAATTAAGAAAAACAATCCAGAACGTAGACGCAGTTTCCGTGCTAGACACAACTGCGATAATCCTGGACCTAGACATAAGGCAAGATATTGGAGTTGCAGAAAATGGTAAAATCAGAAGCACAGTTAATAAGAGAGTTAGGCGATCGTCTTTCAAAAATTAATCCGGTCGATGAAAGTGCAGAAGATAATGCTCCTGCAAAACCCTTTTATGTAAAAGTAGAAACACCCAAAGAGAAGTGATATGAAAATAAATGAATTCCATGATATGGACATACCAGATGAGATTGTTCCAAAGCCTGATTACAATGTAGCAGCAGACTTATTGATCTTTATGCGTAATGATCCTATGTTTTATAGAAAAACTTTTTTTCCAGCTGTTGAAACATACAAAGACAATGACGAAGATACTTCGCCTATTGAAAATATGATCAAGGGTGGATTAGGACAGTATTGTCAAAAGTTTAACATTCTCAATCCAGTTGAAGAACTTATGAGCGAAGGTGATGTAAAAGAACTTGCACAACAAATCATTCAAGACGAAATGGAAGATATTGCTGAAGGTACAAGCCCACATAAAAAAGGTACTAAAAAGTACAAGAAGCACATGGCAGCTATCCACGCTAACGGAGGCTAATATGGATATCAAGGACTTACAGCACCTAGCAGGAATACGCAATAAGTTTACCGGCTTTACACCGTATGTTCCTGAAAATATGAGTATAACAGGTACCGAAAAGTCTCGCATACAACGCAAGAAGAAAATACAACCCGGTACAGACGAATGGTTTAAACTATGGTTTAGTCAGCCACATCTGACAGGAGAGAAGCCAGTTGAGGATTGAACACATAGATGAAGGCGTTGGACGCATTGTAAAAGGTGTTAATACTACACCAGATGTTGGTGTGGATCAAACACGTATTGAAGCAGCAAAGTTTGGCAACAAAGTAGACAAAGATGGACGTCCTCCTACACTTAGTAGTAAAGTAAAAGGTAATAGCACAAATGTTCTTTTTAACTTAGGGTTAACCGAAGGTATAAAGTTGCGTTTAGAACGTGATAAGAATATAGATGTATTACATATCATGGATACTAATGACAAGCAACGTATTGAAGTACGTGGTAAAAAAGGCTATGAAACTGGCGGATACGATGCAAAAGACAAACTACATCAAGTGCTAGACCGTGTAGGCAAGGCTGCTAACATAAGTGAACTTATGAATGGGGAAGTAGTAGGTATTAATCCTAACCATCCACAAGGTAATAGGGCAATACGCACAGCACGAGATGTATTACAAACTGAAGAAAAACGTTTTACAGCTATGGAACAGGCTTGCATAGAAGGTGGGCATGATATAGATGATTTATACGAAAATAAATCTCAACCAAAACAACCTGGCAGAATATTTACAGCATTAGAAAACTTTGCTGATGGTAAGAAAAAAGGCAAAAGCAGACCTGGTAGAGTAAAGAAGTCAGGTGCTAGTTGTAATGGTAGTGTCACAGATTTACGCAAACGTGCTAAAAAAGCAAGTGGTGAGAAAGCTAAAATGTATCACTGGTGTGCTAACATGAAAAGCGGTAAGAAGAAGAAATGACAAAAGAAGAACTTGCACACTACATAACTAAATATAAAGAACACGAAGCACGTAGAGCAAGTACAAACGAACGCAATGCATATTGGAGAAAATACAATGAAAATGAATGATTTAATAAAAAACTTAGATGTAATGGAAGGTTCGGGCTTACAGTATCATACCGGTGTTAAAAAGCACGGTAAAGAGTACATGGACAAAGCTGCACAAGCAGGTCGTGAAGGTGCTAGTCAAGAAGAGCTAGGACGTTTGAAAGACAAGTACAGCAAAGCTGAAAAGAATAAAAAAACATCCGAAGCAGTTGATTCTACAGACAACTTTGATCTAACTCCGCAGCAACGTGAAATTGTAGCATTAGGTCACATACTAAAAACACAAGCAGCAACAGTAAAAGACGATGCACTTAGTAATGCTATGGCAAGAGTTGGAGACGAACTTACAAGTTTTGGTGCAACATTTGGTCCAAAGAACGCCAAAGATGTTGAAAAGAAAAGCGGCATATCGATGCCAGTTATCAAAAAACTAATGTCATTTGCTAAGAAAGTACAAAGTGAAACAAATTCACTCAAAAAAGATCATACAGATGGCGGATTAGATGATACCAACGACACCGATGATGATTATGGCAGTGCTACAAAAGCAGATGCATTTGCAAAATCTCAAATGGGTGAAACTACTAGTGCAGGTTCAGTAGCAGCAGTAGCAGCACCAATAGGCGGTATGCAATCACGACAGCGTAAAAATGCAGACGGTACTGCTAAAAATGCATTAGATAGTGATAACATATTAAGCAACGGTAAAAACAAATCACGCAAATCTAAGAAGTGATAAATATATTAGTATACTAATTCGGAGCATTATAATGACTAAAAAAACAAACGAAGGTCTCGCAGATTTAGCTGATGTAGCAGAACGAGATCACGAAGTACAAATGGCACGTAGCGATTTGTACAAACTTGCAAAATATTCTATTAAACTACACGAGATGTTGAAAAACGTAAGTGAAGCAGAAGGTATTGAGGGATGGCAACAAGCTAAAATTACCAAAGCAGCAGACTATATCAGTAGTGTGTACCATGCATTGGATTATGACACAAAATTTGAAAGTGTAAAAGTAGCAGAAGATGCAAAACCAAAGAGACATGTTAAATCTCTAAGCACTAGCGAAGTAAAATCTTATAAAGGTAGTTTAGCAAGTCGATTAGCAGAAGCAAGTGGGCTATGCTCAGACTGCGGCAAACCAAGTTATACTACGCTATCAGAAGAAGAATTAGATGAAGCACACGGCAACAGCAGTGAGTACGATAAATGCTGGAAAGGTTATGAAAAAGTACCAGGTAAGAAACGTGGCGAAAAAGGTTCTTGCCGTAAGAAAGGATCAAAATAATGAATTGTAATAATCCAAATTGTAAATGCGAAAACTGCAACTGCGGCGACAACTGCAACTGTTAAAAAGGATCAAGTAATGGACTTTAACGCACTACAACATAAACTATTTGAAATGGATCCTACAGATCCTGCAGAGGATATAGCAAAACTTAGAGCACAAGCAGGTGGTAATGCTCCAGCACCTGCGGCAGAAGTTGACTATATCACAGAAAGTGCAAATGTTCCAGAAGGTTCATTACAAATGGATAGAAACTATAGTGTCAATGACTTTGCTGCATTAGCAGGTGTTGTCACCGAAGGTAAGCAAAAACACGCAGATAAAGTGCGTGGAAGTGAGCCAATGCCCAAGGCTGAACCAGGACGTACTAAACACCCATTCCAAGATAGACTAGTAGGCGAAAGCGACAAAGACGATCGTATTGCAGCACTAGAACGCAGAGTTGAAGCACTAGAATCGATGCTGCAAGAGCGTGAACTTACCAAAGACGAAGAAAAAACTAAAGAAAAATATGTCAAAGGTATGAAGAAAAACAAAAGCGATTTTAAAGATCGTTATGGCGACGATGCCGAAGCAGTTATGTATGCTACTGCAACAAAAAATGCAAAAAACGAATCTAGTGTTGACAGTATTAAAGATCAATTGTATGCTGCATTAAACAAAAAAATGAGTGATTAATGAAATTAACTGAATTACTAATTGAAAATAATTTGAGAAGTTTTGCTTCTGGTGCAGCACAGTCGAGGCTTGGTCCTAATAACCCAGGTGCTCCCGGAACAGTTGCTGAACTAAAAAGACAGTTGCAGAAATTTCAATTAGAATTCGATAATCAGCCGCCTAACCCGCAACAAAAAGCATGGATCGGCGATATGTCAGACGAGTGGTCGCAAGCACTTACTGATGCTGTTATACAGTGGAAAACAAGTATACTACGTCAAGATCCAAATGCTAGAGTAGATGTACGTACACCAGAATTTAGTCCACAAGAAATACAGATTTTATTAAATAGTAGATTGTACGGCCCAGGTAGTCCTAACGAAGGATTGCTTATTATGGACGGAGGACAGGCAGGAACTAATGATCCTTTGCCAACTTGGACAGGTAGAACACTTGATCTAAGTTTTGTTATTGACACACCTGTTGGTAATATTGAAACAACAAGAGATATGTTAGCCGCAATTAGTTTTAACGGCTGGGCTGTGATCTTAGACGAATTATTAAATAAAAAAGGGTCAATACTACAAAGTGCTAATGTACAAAAAATTGCTAGACTAGAAAAAGAGATGTATGCATATCAAAATGCACATCCTCGTATCTGGCTGCAAAGTTGGGAAGACGACATTTTACAAAATGACGGCGAAAGACTCAAAGCTACATTTGCCAACGGAAACGAAAAATACTTTCATCCACTACACGGCGGAGTACAAGTAAATCTAGGCGGTAGAAAAGAACTATCTCAAAAATTGTATGCATACTTTAAAGAGCTAGGCAATGGATTGCTGCGTAAATATGAAGCTAATGCACAAGCAAATCAAGCTAGAGCAGCTGGTGAAGGGGAACCGGAAACTGTTGTTAATAATTTAAGTGAACAACAAGTTAATGTTTGGGCCATCGAAATGAAAAATGCATTAGCCGAAGGATGGATAAGTTTCATTCCTGGAGTTGACGGCATTGATGAAACAAGTGTAAAAGACCTTATGAACCAATTAAAAACACCAGATGATTGGAATAACGGTAGTGCAAGATATCAAGACCTTGTAAACGAAGATTTAGCACAGAGACTAGCAGATGCCTTAACCGATGAAGATTATGAATCAATTGTTTTTAGACCTTTAGCAAGTATAGGCAGAATAAATCACAATTTGCTACATTCTAGTATTGTATTTGGATTATCAACTGATAGTTTAAATGTTGAGTACGAAAATGATACATTTACAATTATGAAAGCTCGCGAAGCAAATAAAGTAATTGTTAAAAAAGGCAGCAAACAAATAAAAAATGCAGTATTAATTGACGATTTACTTAGAATAGCTATTGAAGAAACTGGCGGCAGTGTTCCAGACTTTACTGTTGATACAAGTCCTGAGTCAATAGAATTAGCAAATACAATTCTTATTGCTGCAATACAAGAATTTGCACCATGGATGGTTCCGTACTATGTTAAAGCAACACCGTTTGATGAATCGACAAATCCGCAAATGGGTGTTAATAGATTAAGAGGGCTATCAGAGAAGGCTGCACAACTTGTAGCAAATGGCTTAAAAGAACCTTCTATTTTTGATTGGATCGGCGGCGAAATTAAAGAAGACGCAGACTGGTTAGTTGATACAAAGGCTGTTCACTTTGACAAAAAATGGGCAGAAGACGAAGGAAGTTTAGGCCTTGGCGCTTATGGTAATATATTAGATGATATCGATGCTGCAACCGATGAAGAAAAAGCATTATTAGATCGTATTCATAGAGAAGAAACACGTATGGATGCATTTGCAGAACTTGCAAATACCAACGATCTAGCATCTAGATATGAAAGAATATATCGCTTGTTTAAACAAGAACATGGCGAAACTATTGATCAAAGAATATTTGAAAAGAAAACAGATCAATTAACTGAATTTGTAATGAATGGTACTCCAATAAACGACGAAGGCTTTGCTCTTATAATGTCAGATTTAGGAGCATCAAAAGCAGCACCATTTACAATGGCAAAAATATTCGAAGAAGCAATGTTAGGCCCTTGGTGGACTGCATGGATAGGCACCGACGAAGAAAAAATACAAAAATTAGTATCTATGATATCAGATCCAGAAGACTATACTCTTATAAATGAATATTATAAAGCACTAGGTAATGGCGATTTAATTGATGACATCGACAGTGAATATTTAACTATATTTGGAGAAACCGATGAAATCAATCGTTTGAAAGCAATATTAGGTATACGTGGCAGTGAGTTAGCAACTGCTGATTTAGATCCTGGTTTGTTAAGAGAATTAACAGAATTAGGCACTGATCAAAGCACAGCAAAACTTGAAAAAATCAAAGACATTTTTGAACGTCCTAAAAATAATTATTTTGTAGATGTCAACGATGGCGAATCCGACACCTTAATCAATTCTGATAAAGTTGAAACTGTTTATAAGTTTTTCGAAGAAGTTGCCAATGGTGCAATGTATGACGATGATCAAAAAGAAATATGGTTTGATATACTCGAAGCAATGGATG
>Ga0228634_1001598_pt1 | contig 12785 bp, 11 predicted proteins | sample 42DmetaG_FD_190063 | JGI IMG/M metagenome (GOLD analysis project Ga0228634, IMG submission 190063) | Seawater microbial communities from Monterey Bay, California, United States - 42D | ecosystem: Environmental > Aquatic > Marine > Coastal | place: USA: California | collected 2016-09-27 | reverse complement strand
TTCTTGAATAATTTCATCTCTTTGATCTTCAGATATATTTTTTATTCTCAATAGATACAAATGATAACTCGAAGTTTTTTCTGAATGCTCGTGTATTGGTAATATCGCCCAGCTTTTTTTTGAAAAGGCTGCATCGTAAGCGTTAAATATTTCCTTTCTTCTTTCAAGGTTTTCTTGATATCGATCAAGTTCGACCAGTCCAATTGCCGCTTGAATATCCGTCATATTGCACTTATATCCTGGAACAAGTACATCATATTTCCATCCGCCTTTTTTACTTTTTGCCAAAGCATCTTTTGATTGTCCATGTAAGGTAATCGTAACAAAATCTTTATAGATTTCATCATGGTCAAAATCATCTGGAAGGTTAAAACATACGGCACCGCCTTCCGCAGTTGTTAGATTTTTTACAGCATGAAAAGAAAAACAAGTGACATCAGCTAAGCTGCCCGATCGTTTACCGAAATATAAAGCACCAAAGCTATGTGCTGCGTCTGAAGCTATAAGAATGCGTCCAAGTTTGCTTTGCTTCGTATTGTTTGGAGTAAAAACCTCCTTATGTTTATTCGCTAAATTGAGAATTTCATTGTAATCACATGGAAACCCTGAAATATCAACAGGCATAATGACTTTAGTTTTGGATGTAATGGCAGCCTCAATTTTATCGATAGCAATATTGAAATCATCTTTACTCACATCGACCATTACAGCTTTAGCACCTGTATGTAGTACCACATTTGCACTTGCACAGTAAGTGTATACTGGAATGATGATTTCATCTCCTGGTCCAATGCCCCACCACCGCAGAAAAACTTCCATTCCCATGGTCCATGAGCTTACGGCCACAGTAGTTTTACAGCCACAATAGTCACTGATTTTTTTTTCAAATAATTTTGTTCTTGGTCCCGTAGTTATCCAACCACTCATTAAAGCTTCATTGACCTCTTTAAGTACTTTTTCATCAATACGCGGGGGAGAAAATGGAATCATAATTCGAAATTACATATTTTGAAGCGCATCATATAAGCCTTCTGCAATTTTATTACGGTCAAACACATCCGACACATATTTTCTCGCATTTTCTCCCATCTCACGACGTTCATTCTTGTTTTTAAGTAAGAATATGATTTGCGCTTTCATACTCTCAATATCCTCCGGAGTATAAAACAGCCCCGCTTGTGCTTTGTCAATAAAATGATTTTTTGCCTCACCATCAACGCCAAGTAATAGAGGTTTCTTCATTGCAAGCGCCTCAAAAACCTTTGATGGAATGGCTCCTTTGAAAAGATCAAGCTTCTTTAAAGGAATAACTGCAACATCAATGCATTTTAAAATTGACGGCATTTCTGATTTTTTGACAGGTTCGAAAAAATGAACATTTTCAAGCTTATATTTTTCTTTTAGTAAATGAAGTTTTTCTTTTTCAGGCCCTGCGCCTTGAATCACAAATTGTGCTTCGGGAAACTCTTCAAGTCTCCTAGCAGTCTCAAGTATAATTTCTAAGCCTTGTGCATAGCCAAGAATACCACCATAGAAAAAGATGACATCACTAGTTTTAAAGCCATTTCTTTGTCTAAAGTCTCCAGCTTCAATCTTTTCTGGGTTATAGAATGAAACATCCACGCCGTTTGGAAGCCACGTGACTTTTTTATGAGGAAAACGTTTTTGTATGTTATTCACTATTCCCTGAGTTTGACCTGTAATGAGTTTCGAATGCCCATAGCATTTATGTTCAAGTCGTGTTGCCATTATTAATAAATACTTATTCGTTACAAGTCCCAGTTTTTCAGCACTTTCCGGCCACAGGTCAGAGACATTGAAAATAAGTTTGGCATTTAGTTTTTTACTTAAAGCCATTGCCGAATAACCTAAGAATAGGGGAGGGCTTTCAACCAATAAATAGTCATAGTTTTCTAATTTTCTACCTCGCCAATAACTTGACCAAACAAAACTGAAATAATTAAGAAGTCTTGCGAGTATACCTTTAGATTTAGAAATGTAGATCCATGAGCGATACACAGGGATATTGTCAATACGTTCAAACCTTAATTTTCCGTTTTTATAGTTTTCAAACACTTCCATTTTTGGGTAGTTTGGAAGTGCAGTCAGCACTTCAACCTTTACCCCTCTAGCTTGGAGGCGAATCGCAAGTTCATGAAGACGGTTTTGAGGTGCTCCAATTTCAGGTGGATAATATTGAGTTAAAATAAGTATTCTCATTATTTAATTTTCGGCAAATGTCTCACGTTTATCAGCTATTATTTCTTTTGAAAGCGTTATGGTAAGAAGACAAAATAATATAATTCCTGCTTGCCTTTCTAAAAAAGATTCAATGAAAAAGTTACAAAAAAAGCAAAGGCTAATAAGTAAAGATAGTAGATGCTTATCACGAAAAAAATTCCGCCAAGTTTTTATAAAAATAGCAAGTAGGATAAGTAAGCCGGGTAGACCAATTTGCAGCGCTGTGGTAAAAAACTGATTGTGGGCATTCAATTCTTTAATGGCAACAACCTTATTATGATCACGTATGTTCTGCGCTTTTAATATGGATATATCATCACCTGTTCCGAAGCCAAAAAAGTGTCCTTTAGATAAACTCAAAATCGATGCATTCCACATTAGAATTCGAGCTTGGTTACTTTCTTCGCTATTATTATTTTTTAATTCAATCCCTGCTAAGGATAATGGAACTTTGTTAAATCTGTTTTTTACACTTGAATCAATATTTAAAAAGACAAAAACACTGATTACTATTCCCATTCCAAGGGTTAACATTAATTTCCAGCTTCCTCTTTTTATTATAAAATGTAATAAAAGGATTAGATTAAAAATCAACCAAGTTAAAATACCGGCCTTCGACAAGGTTTGAAACACACCACAAGATAAGAAGAGAAAAAGAACTATTAAGTTTGTTTTTTTTACGTTTTGATAAATTTTATAATGACAAATAAGGGAGCCAATTACCAAATAGAACGCGTAATAACCACGATGCATAAATGGACTAAATAGTACATCTTTAAAGTAACCCCAATTATTATTTTCAGGATAATATATAGATTTAAATATTGCGATAAATTCATAAATCAAAAGACTAAGACCAGCAGAAAAAAGAAGAATGTTCAATATTGAAGAACGGCTTAAAGAAAATTTTGAAAAATAGAAAAGCAATGGGAATAGCAGAAAAGAAAGTTTGTTTTCCAACTTAAAGAACCCTGCTTCCACATCTTGAGTCCATACCATACCTATAAGAAGAAGTAAATAATAGCATACAAATAAGCATTCCATGCTCATCCAAAAGGAATAAGTTTTTTCCGTTTTATATCGAAATATTGAAATAACCCATGCCAAGAATCCAAGAGGAACAATAGGTGGATATAAAATGGAGAAAACCAAAATAAATATCAAGCACCAATCATTACTATTTAAGCTTTTATAAAAATCACGAATACCAACAGCATTCATATTTTAGGATTTAAATTTTCCAATGCCATCAATAAATTGAGACAATTCTGTTTATAATTAGAGCTAATATTCACATCATTAGATAAATTAACCTCATGTTTTTTAGGATTTCTTTCGTGCTTTGATAAAAGCTGGGTCAGCTCATTTGGCTCATCAACAAAGTGAACATATGGATTATCACCAAGGATGGAAAGGAAAACTTCTTTGGCCTTGTTTTCAATATTTATCAAGTAGCTCCTTTTTCCTAAGGACAATGCTTCAATAGCAACTGTTGAATAAGCTGTTAAATTAACATCACTACGAGAAATGGTATGATAGATGTTTTCTTTTGTGAATTTGAAGTTATCTGGAAACTCAAAGTCTTTTTTATACGATGCTTCACTTGTTCTTCTTGGTACCAAGTTAAAGATGTATTTTTTTTCGGAGCACCGGTTGAAAGCTAATAAAAACTCAATGGTTTTATTTCCAATAGGGCCGTCTTGTAATGCCACACTAATAGTCTCAATAGTTTCATTTTCTTTAGCTAGACTATAATAATGATCGATAATTGACCTACCAATAACATGAGCGTATTGTATGGGCATATTTGATTGCTCATTTAAATAAGTTTTTTCATTTTCGCCAAATACGGAAATTACATCGGGGAATTGAATGGGTTCTAGCTGTGCAATGTAGTTGTATGCTTGATGGTTTGCACTAATAACACCATGCTGAAATTCTACTACCTGAATACCAGACTCTTTAAAGGCTCGTATATAGCCGTAATGATTGTATGAAACAGTTAAAAAGACATATTTTGGATTTGGAAGAATTTTCAGCCAAAACTTCATCATTCTATATTGTGCTAGATTCTTTTTTACGATAGCATCTGCATTTACAGAACATTTTAAAGATGCTTCAATTTCTTTGATTATCGCTTTGTTTTTGATCTGAGTTTTTCTCAGAAAAAAGCGCGAATAAATTTCTTCAGACAGTAAAAAAAGTGCTTTTGAGGATACATATTTACTAGCAACCTTTTTGAGTGGATACTTGTTGAAATACTGAAACTCAATAATTAAAACGTTACCTTTTGAAAAGCTGGAAATTCTATCAAAAAGTTTGTCTGTAAACTTACCTTCAATTTTAATACGTTCAACACTCGACGTAAATGCCCAAATTTCATATTTACGAATAAATAGATTCCATGTCCCATAAAAAAGAGATTTAAATTGACCTAATAGGCTTTTTGTTGATTTTGAAGCGAGACTTTCTTTACCAAGTACCATTTTATGAAACACTTTAGCTTTAATCCAAGGATATATCTCAAAAGTCCTATTGAATTTGCGTGCAGTAATGCTTTGCACATTATGCTTTGTTTCAATTAGTGTTATTAATTCAGCGATACTATTCTTCATCGAGTAAATTCGTGTTGGTTATCAGAATGCTAAAAAAGAAAACATCTAAGAGTGAGAACCCCCAAAAAATACCATATTGAAAACAGGAATATAACAATATTGGGATAAGTAATAGTAGGTTTTTTTTTGTCCAAATGAAAAATAGAATTCCTAAAAAAAGAAAACTAATTATAATTCCATTTGAAGCCAGGAGTTGTAAAAATGAGTTGTGCGCGTGAATTAATTTAAGCTTTTTTTCATCTTGGTCAATAGCTTTAAATAAAAGCTTATCAGAACCAAAACCAAACCACTTATGTTCACCAATAAATTGAATGTAATTCATCCAAATAAGTGTGCGTCCAGAGGTGTTTATTCCCTTTGTTGAACTGTAAAATAATTTATTTAATACAGCTGTCGTGTCGAGTTCATTTCCCACTTTCATTTGAGGGTAATAAAGGGTTCGTGGGGCTTCTGAAATATCAGCAAAGCTTAGTGCAGTGGTTTCATTTTTAAATTTTAATTCGAGCTGTTTTTTCTCTGGGTTTTTCTTTTTCATTTCAACCAAAATATTGTGGTTGGCAAATACAATAAAAACACCTGCAAACAGTATTAGATTAGTTCCTTTTGAAATAAAATTTTTCAATTCGAACTTTTTAAAAAGATGATATGCAAATAAAATAAACCAGAACAGTAGTAAGGATATAATTAAAGCCCTATTAAATGAAAAAAGAATTCCTATAAAAAGAATGGTTTTCAGTAAGTTTTTGAACCAATTATTTAACCGAATGAACTCTATGGAAATTACTGCTACCAATAATTTTAAAGCAAACACAGAGGAGCTTATACTCAAACCATTCACTCTATGGTCATATAAAAAATCACTTGATTTGTTTATAGAAGCAACATTTTCAATAAAAAAGGAACGCACGCCAAAAGAGTATTCAGTAAAGGCTATAAGACATTCCAAAACGACCCAGTACATAAAATATTTGAAGACTTTTTTAAATTCAAGCAGCGAGGCTGTAAACAATAGCAAAGGAAAGAGTAAAAACGATGCATAATAATCCTTCAATGAAATAATTGGGTGCCCATTTATAAGTTTATTAGTATATGATGCAGAAACATAAATAATTATTAATACAATATAATTCCTTATTGTTTTATTTTTTGAAAAATTTACTCTGAAGTTATATAGCCTCTTAAGGTTAAATAAAATGATGGCAAAAGGAAGCAGTAAATAGTAATATTCATTTGAAAAAAATAAGGTGGAAAAAAACAATACTGTAGCATAACATATTGACACCCCATTTAATGAGATTCTTTTTTTCAATGAAGGTATGAGTGCTGAATTCAATTTATTGTTCTTTGTTATTGGAAATTACTAGATCATGTTTTTTAACGATTCCAAAAAGAAAATAGATGGTAACTGCTGCCATAAATACTTGTGCCCAAGTGACACAGTGAAACATAATTACCACATTAGATTCTTGATGTCCCAATGCGACTGGTATAAGAACAAAACCTAATATTTGTAAAAGAGAACCAATTAGACCAATGATCAAATATGCTTTTTGCTTATCAAACACGAGCGGAATTGTAGAAAGTGGAGACACAATAAAATTAAGCATAAGCCATGGAGCCATGATTTCAGAAAGCTCACCTGAAAAGCGCCATTCAGCACCAAAAACAAAGGCAAATAAAGGTGCACCAAAAAAGTAAATAACAAGGAAAGGTAAAATTGATAATAAGGACAGGCTTATTAGCACCTTTCTGAATAAGGGGTAAATGAGTTTCCCTTCAGTTTTAAAAGAAGAAATTCGACTAAAAAACACATGTGATAAAGATGCACCAATAAGCATAACTGGTATTCTGAGCATTCTATAGGAATGGTCAAATGCACCAAATAAACTTTCTGAGAAAAATTCAATCAAGATAATTGCAACCAACACATCACGGATATAATCACTTAAGGCAAGTGGTAGATTGGCCAAAGGAAAGTCCTTGTATCTTTTCGATATTACTTTTGTTCGGAGTTTACTGATTTTCGAATTAATGCCCGATTTAAAGGATAAAAAATCTTTTAAAAAATAAATTGAACTGATTAAAAAGCTTATGGTATAAGCTACGATTAATCCAAAACTTCCTGCTTTGAATAAACCAAACACGACTCTCAATCCATTCAAGGTGATAGACTGTGTCATTTTTGCCATAGAAATTTTTTGAAAATATTTTTTCCGAATGGACCAGTTTGTACCTAAATTGAAAAAGGATAAAGAGAGGACTACAATTATCAATAAAAAGATTACTTGGAAGTAATCTACTCCTTTACCATTCATTGCACCATAGGTCAAACCTAATAACAGGCATATTGAGATTGTAACCATTGCTATTTTTAACGCAAATCGAAAAAGCATAGAAGCATGATGATCCTTCTTTGGAAGGGGTAAGGCATACTCATATCGCGCCGTAGCAATGGTAGCAATTAAAACGGCCACTCTCTGAAACATACCAAATTCACCCATTTCAGCTGGAGTATACAAACGTGTAATTATAGGTGCAAGCAAGTAGCCTATAATTTGAGCAATAAGCGTTCCTGTCATTAAAACAGCCAATGATTTTAAAAAGTCATTTGCTATTAATTTGTTTTTAAGGCGATTTAGCATGCACATCAAAGATAGGTAATTGCAATGGATTGATTTTTTAATCAACGTTTTGAGATACATTGAATTCTTATATTTGTAGAAAAAAAACAATGAAAAATATTGCAGTAATTGGTGCGGGTACTATGGGAAATGGTATTGCGCACGTTTTCGCACAATCAGGTTATAATGTGACTCTTATTGATCTATCTCAGGATGCCTTAGAAAAGGCATTTGGTACAATCACTAAGAATTTAGATCGACAATTGGCAAAGGAAAAAATTACTGCTGAGAATAAGGAGGATACGCTCGCAAGAATTACACTACATACAAACATGGCTGCTGGTATTGAAGGAGCGGATTTAGTTGTTGAAGCTGCAACAGAAAATACTTCCTTGAAATTGAAAATATTTAAACAACTTGATGAATTGGCTGATAGCGATACGATTTTAGCGACAAATACATCATCTATATCTATTACTCAAATTGCAGCCGTAACAAATCGACCTGATAAGGTAATTGGAATGCATTTCATGAATCCAGTACCCGTGATGAAATTAGTTGAAATCATTCGTGGTTATTCTACATCAGATGAAGTTACAGCATCTATTATGTCCTTATCAAAAAGTCTGAAGAAATCTCCGGTAGAAGTCAATGATTATCCTGGATTTATTGCAAATAGAATCCTAATGCCAATGATTAATGAAGCTATTTGTTCATTACATGAAGGCGTTGCAGGCGTTGAGGAGATTGATACGGTTATGAAATTGGGTATGGCCCATCCAATGGGGCCATTGCAGCTTGCTGATTTTATTGGACTAGATGTCTGCCTTGCTATACTAGAAGTGCTTCAGGATGGCTTTGGCAATCCTAAATATGCGCCTTGTCCTTTACTTGTTAATATGGTTACAGCAGGTAAAAAAGGTGTGAAATCAGGAGAAGGATTTTACAACTGGAGTCATGGTACGAAGGAACTGATTGTATCTGATAAGTTTAAAAAATAATATTTAGTTTCTTTTTTAAACACTGTAATGCGTGCTGATCTATAGGAAAGCTTAGGTCAGAATCTTTTAGAGTGGCCAACGAAATCCATTTTTGATATTCTCCATCCATTGTTAAGGGGAGGTCATACTGTGTTAACCCAAGCTTATCGATTTCGGTACATGATACGATATAATAGAAACATGTTACTTGCACCTCTGAATCAAATGATGATTGCTGAAAATAATCGTTAAAAAATAAAAAATCATAGGATAGGATGGAGGTATTCAGCTCCTCTTGGAATTCTCTTTTTAAAGCATCAATAATTCCCTCATTTTTCTCGATGCCACCACCTGGAAATTTTCTAAAGTAAGTACCAAATCTGAATTCATCTGAGATTAAGACTTCTTGTCGATCATTGATTAAAATACCATAAACACGCTGAGAATGTCGAATCATTCACAATCATCAAAAGGAAATGCTTTGAAATCATCCTGACGCACAATACCGATAAAAGGACAATTTAAGAGCTCCGAATGCATTCCAAATAACATTACGAATTCTTCTTTAGTCCAAAAAGGAAGTTCTGTTGTGAATACAAGAACATTTCCATTTGTTGGGTCAATTCGTACCATCCATATTCCAGGTTGTTCTTTTATGGATTGTTCTACAGATTTTATCAGGGCTTGATCTGTCGTGTTAAAATGGCCTTGCGCAAAATATTTATTAAGGTCTTGACCAAAAGAATTAAGGCTTAAAAACGATAAAAGGAATAAAACTATTAAGTTACGCATAAGTCGTTTTTATAAATATCGGAATTTTTTCCCGGGATAAAAAGCACTTTCCCCGAGCTCTTCTTCAATTCTAAGTAGCTGGTTATATTTAGCCATTCGATCACTTCTAGATGCAGAGCCAGTTTTGATTTGGCCAGTATTGAGTGCCACAGCCAAATCAGATATTGTATGGTCTTCTGTTTCGCCACTCCTATGACTCATGACCGATGAATAACTATTCTGAGTTGCCATTTGCACGGCATCAATAGTTTCTGATAAGGTACCAATTTGATTTACTTTAACTAAAATGGAATTTGCAATGCCTTCTTCAATTCCTCTAGAAAGTCTTTTGGTATTTGTTACAAACAAGTCATCTCCAACAAGTTGAACTTGATTCCCAAGCTTTTCTGTTGCTAACTTCCATCCAGCCCAATCGTCCTCAGCAAGGCCATCTTCAATTGAGGCAATAGGATATTTTTTGCACCAATTTTCCCAGAACGAAACCATTTCTGCCGAAGTCATCGACTCTCCAGTTGACTCAAAATGGTATTTACCGTCTTTAAAGAATTCGGAAGATGCGGCATCTAATGCAACGTATACATCTTCGCCAGGTCTAAATCCAGCTTTTTCAATTGCTTCTAAAACGACATTAATTGCTTCATCATTAGAACCTAGGTTGGGAGCAAATCCACCTTCATCTCCAACATTTGTAGACATCCCTTTAGATTTCAACACCGATTTTAAATGGTGAAATATTTCAGTTCCCCATCTTAATCCTTCTGAAAAAGAAGATGCACCAAATGGCATTACCATAAATTCTTGAATGTCGATTAAATTGTCAGCATGTGAGCCTCCATTTAGGATATTCATCATAGGAACAGGCATAGTAACGGCACCAACACCACCGATATATCTATATAAACTAAGTTCAGCATGCTGTGCAGCAAGCTTAGCTACTGCCAAGGATGTTCCAAGTATAGCATTTGCTCCTAAATTTGATTTATTCTCAGTGCCATCTAGGGAAATAAGTTTTAGATCAATAGCTTTTTGATCAAAAATATCCATACCATGAAGCGCCTCGTTGATGATTGTATTGACATTTGAGACGGCCTTAAGAACTCCTTTACCCATGTATATTTTACTATCCTTATCCCTTAATTCAACAGCTTCATGAATTCCTGTAGAAGCACCTGAAGGAACTGCTGCTCGTCCTAAATACCCATTAGTGCTCAGGGCGTCAACCTCAATTGTTGGGTTGCCTCTTGAATCAAGTATTTGTCTTGCAAAAATTCGTTGAATGTAGCTCATTGTTTATTTTTTATGGGATTTCATGTTTTCTATGAATAAATCGAATAAATACCTTGAATCATGCGGCCCCGCGGATGCCTCTGGATGGTATTGAACAGAAAAAACAGGTTTGTTTTTAAGCGCAATCCCGGCAACTGTCTGGTCATTTAAATGAATGTGAGTCACCTCAATTTGATCTGAATGTTCAACACTTTCTTTTGATATTACGAATCCATGATTTTGAGATGTAATTTCTCCTTTCCCCGTTTTCAGATTTTTAATGGGATGATTGATGCCTCGATGCCCGTTGAACATTTTTTCTGTTTTCAAGCCTTGACTTAATCCAAATATTTGATGACCTAAGCATATTCCAAAAACAGGTTTCCCAGTCGTTACAATTTCTTTAACAAGCGCAATAGTATCAGGCATGGCAGAAGGGTCTCCTGGACCATTTGAAAGCATATATCCATCTGGTTCAAATGCTGCGAGTTCTTCTTTCGTTGAATTCAATGGAAATACTTTAACATGACATCCTCTATCTACAAGACATTGAACGATATTTCTTTTAACACCTAAATCTAATAATGAAACTTTGAATTGTACATTTTCTGGGAGCACCTCATAAGCATCTGTTGTCGTTACTTTTGAGGAAAGTTCCAATCCATTCATTTTTGGTATTTCTAGAACCTCTTTTTTCAGCTGTTCTTCATCAAGGACAGACGACGATATAATAGCGTTCATAGCACCTTTATCTCTAATGTGCCGTACTAAAGACCTTGTATCAATATCAGATATACCCACAGTTTCGTGATGTATCATAAAATCTTGAAGTGATTGATCTGCTGAAGTTCTCGAGTATCCATCCGAGAATTTTTTAGTGATCAATCCAGAGATATTGATAGTATCTGATTCTTGTTCATTGGACTGAGTACCGTAGTTGCCAATGTGTGCTGTAGTCATAATAAGAAGTTGCCCGTAGTATGAAGGGTCAGTGAATACCTCTTGATATCCCGTCATCCCCGTATTGAAAGCAATTTCTCCACCTGTTTTTCCAATTTTTCCAATGGCGCTACCCTTAAATACGGTTCCATCTTCTAAAACTAGAATTGCGCTGCCTTTCTCGCTCATTCAATTTTTATTTTTTGTAAAATTAGAAACTTAACACGAATCGAAGTATTAAAACATAAAAAAAGGCGATGAATTCATCGCCTTTTTTGAAGATATGTTTATTTCTTTCGAAAAATTCTTATTTCTCATCTTTTTTTTCGTCTTCCGATGCTGTGTCATCTTCATTTGAAGTTTCATCAGTTGCTTCCGGAGTTGCTTCTTCTTCAACTTCGCCTTTATTTTCTTCAACAGCTTCAACTTCTTCAACAACCTCTGCAGTAGTTTCTTCAACAACTTCTGCTGAAGCATCCTCAACTACAGCTTCTTCGATAGTTGTTTCAGCTGAAGTAGATTTCTTACCACCTCTACGAGATCTTCTTGTAGTTTTCGTTGCAGTTTCTTTGGTGTAAACCTCATTGAAATCAACCAATTCAATCATACACATTTCAGCGTTGTCTCCTAATCTATATCCCGTTCTAATGATACGAGTATATCCACCATTTCTGGTTGCAATTTTCGGAGCCACTTCTCTAAAAAGCTCTGTAACAACATCTTTATTTTGAAGGTAAGAGAATACAGTTCTTCTAGAGTGGGTTGAGTCTGTTTTTGACTTTGTAAGTAATGGCTCCACATATACACGCAAAGCTTTTGCTTTTGCAAGAGTGGTGTTGATACTTTTATGTTCAATTAAAGAACAAGCCATGTTCGAAAGAAGGCTTCTTCTGTGTCCTTTCTTTCTACTTAAGTGATTAACTTTTTTTCCGTGTCTCATTATTCTTATTCTTTGTCAAGTTTGTATTTAGAAACATTCATTCCAAATGTTAAACCTTTATTATCTACTAAATCTTCTAGCTCAGTAAGAGATTTTTTACCGAAATTTCTAAATTTCAATAAATCTGATTTTGCATAGGATACTAAATCACCTAATGTCTCAACATCAGCAGCTTTCAAACAATTTAAGGCACGTACAGATAAATCCATATCGACTAATTTTGTTTTTAGCAATTGACGCATGTGAAGTGAAGTTTCGTCAAATTCTTCAGTCTCTGATTTTGCATCACTTTCTAAGGTAATTCTCTCATCAGAAAACAACATGAAATGGTGAATCAAAATCTTTGCCGCTTCTTTCAAAGCTTCTTTCGGGTGAATAGAACCATCTGTCT
>Ga0228634_1001594_pt1 | contig 12820 bp, 11 predicted proteins | sample 42DmetaG_FD_190063 | JGI IMG/M metagenome (GOLD analysis project Ga0228634, IMG submission 190063) | Seawater microbial communities from Monterey Bay, California, United States - 42D | ecosystem: Environmental > Aquatic > Marine > Coastal | place: USA: California | collected 2016-09-27 | reverse complement strand
TAATCACTCGTCCAGAGCACTATTTACCAGCAAAATAGGTAACCTAACTGATCAAGTGGGGATGCCCCCAAGAGTGAGGGTGCTAAAATGGTGTTTTAGGACTCGGTGACTTTGGAGTAATGTAACACTGTATGTACTAAGTAATATTACGTTCTAGCTCTTTTCTTAACTCATATACGACATTTAAAAGAATATCCGCGTGTTGATGTATACCTCATGTTCTCATAAACGACATGTAAAGCAAGCTTCTAAAATTTTTATCATCTAGTATCTGAGCTATGTCCTCTTGACCTGAATTTTTTAGATAGTGGTTTCTATTAGTATCTGTTGAATTTAAAGCCAAGAAATCTATCTTAGTTTCTAAATAGTTTCTCATCAATATAGATGAATTATCAAGAGAATCGCTTTCCATAATTATTTGGGTTTCTCGCTCGTGTTCGAAAGTCACAATTAATTTTGAATCTTATCCGAACGAGTTAGACTCAGTCTTCCTGTGCTAAGGATGTCATCTAAAACCTCATGATTAGGAGCGTAGAACCTTTAGCCGAGTAAACTTTGCAGCGCGTCGGCTTTTTGTGACAACGTTAAGTTATCAGGAAAATATATTGATGCTTCGAAGTTATCAATTCTTGCTAAACGTAGTGATTGATTCTCTAATAGTTCCTCTGCATCTTTCTGGAATTCAATTACGAGCGGCTTCCTAGCTTATGGGGCGATTCTCGTGCTCTCCTTTGCCCCCTCCTCGCTCATGATAATACTCTTTTTTCAATTTGGACCATGATATTAATTCTGTCACATCGCTATATTGGTTGGCTTTATGCCTACATCAAGTGAAAAACTGGAACCCACTGCACCAACAACTGCTGTTCGACGCGTAAGGCTCAATCCAGCTCGTAGTCGAATCAATGGCTCAATCCCCGTACAATGCCCCGCCATTAAATTTTCAATTCCAATCCCCCGGAGACGTTCCGCAGTCCAAGTCAAGGTTTGATCGTCAGCTGCAAATAAATGCAATCCCCCCATAAGAGCGTGTATCGATTTGTCCTGTATAGTTTCACGTATTTGTGAAAGCGCATTAACTACCCCAGAGTGACCACAGCCAAGAAGTACAATGGGGCCATTTTTGGTTCGTACCACGAGCGCTTGGCTTTCAGGGACAAAATCCTCAACCCAGTGCTCCTCCATGGATACCTCTAATACATTACTCGCCGATCCCGTAGGATAGTTTATTTCGGGATGAGGACGATCAATAGGCCCTGAAATCCAAACTGAGGGGAGTATCTCCGTCGCCTCAGAATGTATTACAAATTCCACACCTTCGGCTTCGATTAAGGCCCGCTGCTCAATCATCGTATTACACCCGTCTCCGCCTCCCATACAAGTGTAGAATGTTCCTGAAGGAATAGTTGACCTTCGAGGACTAAAAAAACCATTAGCCACATGTACTCTACTAATCGATGATATCGAAGCGTTGCTCAAAGCCTTTATCAATGGAAGCAGGCCTCCGTTATGATCAAAATGAAAATGGCTCAACACAATATCTGTGACACAAGACAGATCCACGTTTAAAACTTTAGCATTTCTTATGACAGTATCCGGATAGCGTCCTGTATCAAATAGAATGCACATGCCATCTGCTTCTACCAGCGCTGAAAATCCCCATTCACCAATTGCAGCCCCATCGGCCAGGTTTGAAGAAAGAATAGTTACCTGCACATCCGAAGCTACGCGGTCATTCGCATTTTCAGAAAAAGCAGGATTTGAAAAGAATATAAAAGCAATTAGCAAAGAAATATTTATCTTCAGTCTCATAGTCTCTGACTCTCTGGGATAACAGTCTCGACACAGGACTTGATTTGCCGCCCTATGATTTTTTAAAAATATCATTCCTAAAAGGTCTCTAGAAATACCTAATTTTCTGTCCAGAGTAGTATGTACTGGCAAAATAGGGAACCTTTCTGTGCAAATGGGGGTACCCCCGGGGGTGAGGTGCTGGTTGGGCCTATTTTGAGATTTTAGGGGGTGGGTCTGAGTCCGCTTGGCACGCGGGGTTACAATATAGGCTTTAGAACTACACAGAGGCCATGAGTATGCAGATCAAGCGGTTACTGGACCACAGAGAGGTGTTTATTGGCGATAGCGTGTTCGATGCTCAGGGACGCTCCTATGCGTTTGTAGAGCATTCTGGTGGTGAGCTAGTAGTCACAGCGGAAGACGGCGCCCTACTCTGTTTAAGCCTGAACAGCTGGAGTGCTATGTGATACTCGTGAACAGGACTGTTCGGGGGCTGGCTAGAGAGCGGCTTCGTGATTATTGGGAGGGATAGAAGCGTGAGTCTTACCGCAAGACGAACTAAACCTCTCCTCGCTCATGGGACACTCATGGGACACTGCCAGCCAACTCGACACAATAGCTAACAATTGACGGCCTACGAGAAAGTGCTATTATTCAGTGGCTTAACTATCGCAGGCAGTTGTGGTGAGTTGGGAGGATTAGTAAGCGAGGGACTCATAATCCGTTTGTCCCAGGTTCGAGTCCTGGTGGGTCCACCATTTAATTCTAAGATCTAGGGAGAACGACCCTGTCTCTTAGGTCACCTCAAGCAGAGCCAGACTACCTAAGGACTACAGTTCATGCAGTTGGCCCTTTCTTAACGGCACAGCCTCGATAAGATTTCCCTATCTGGCATAGCACCCTCGAATCCAAACAATTGCCATTACCTGTGCAGGTGGCCTTTCTCATACCATCAGGAGTCTGTTTCAGGTTCTACAAGTTGTTACCGTTGACCCACAACTACAAAACATACTGTTTTCGCTGCTATAGACATATCCGTCTCGAACTCATTAGTATCGTAACGTATAAGTATGTATAACCGGTTGCCAACTGAAAAATTTAATCTATTGGGTTAAACTTAATCCCGCATTGTAAATAGTTATGAACGGGGCTTACGTAAATTAACGAGAAAGTTATCCATTTAGCGGTCGACGTTTTCACTCTAGATTCAGATAAGTCTATGAAAGCCTATCAAGTTGTTCAGCAGACAGTGCAATTGATGCGTGTGGCACAGATATCAATTACCAAAGGAGAGTTGAATGTCAAGCGGATCGAGAACTGCGAGAATAATTTCTCTTTCAGATATCACTAATATTTTAGGAATGTTGGGTATAATAGGCTCGTTAATTTTTGTTGGTATTGAAATTCAGCAGTCACAAACTATTGCGATTGCCAGCCAACTTCAATCCAGAAATGATGCACTCATGACATTTTATTCTACCCCCTTGGAGGGAAATGATATTGCACTAAAGCTCTTTGAAGGAGGTTTAATACCTGATATTGATTGGTCTAATGATAGTGAGAGGACCGTATTTCTGGCGATAACAAGAGTACGGATAATAAGCTACCTCAATGCATACAATCAGTATCGTCTCGGACTAATTCCAGATGACACTTTCGAGTTCACTAAGAACAGAGCAATGGTATTATACGATGATTGCAGAACAAGGCCACTAATAGTTCAGAGAGTTACAGCTAACTTTGCGTCGTTCCTTGAAGACAATTCTATTGTGGAATGCTCGGATGCTTGATTGATGAGATTGTAGTGGTCGCAAGTTTGGAGAATAGCGAATAGATAACAAGACCGCCCACGGGCGCAAACATGTACGCTGACTTATGAACAGGGTTGATTGCCTCAGCCGCTCAGATGTAGGCGAGCACATGTTTGGATTTCTTTAATTATCGACTGAGAAAAATGTGGAACGATACCCTATAAAATATTGCGTACATTAAACGAAATGACAATGATTTAGCTAACAGAAACTTTAGATTAGACATAGCGTTATTCGACTAAAACAAAACCTCCCGACAATCATGCTCAATGATCTCTTTCAAAGGCGCAATTAGATACACTCGCTCTAGCCGCAAAATTTCAACAGTTCAGAAATGCTTTCTTCGTCGCCTCCGATCAATCAACCTACGTCGAATACGCTAGTCACTGAGTGAGTTAGAACACTGGCCATTATGTTCGAACAGGAGCTCCCCGATGAGTTAGGAGAAAATCCATACGCTTTTTGGGAACGGCGAGAGACTAAGAGTGTTACTCTGAAGTGATTTTTAGCCCCGCGATTTCAGATGGCGAAGCTTTCAAGGCCGTTGCTACTCGATCAAAAAAATCAAGCTCAGCGTGACGTATAGAATCATCAGCCCGAACCAGATTAGCGAGGCAGTAAAGGACGGCTGCTCTGTTTTCCGAAGTTAATTTTCCACTAGCATTCGCTAGGGTTCGCTCTAGCGGCTGACTTTCAAATAGCTCCGAAGACGCTGCTGTTTGCACATCGCCTTCTGAATAATCAACACCCGTTATCTCTCTCATAGCCTTTCGAACATGCTCAATTTCTATTGACTCTACGTTTGAATCGACGCGAGCTGCTCGTGAGAGCACTAACAATAAAACCTCTTCAAACAAACCATTCGAGTCTTTTCCCTCGCCACGAACTATATTCTTTAAATTACTGAAATTTATGAAAGCCATGTTTTTTCCTTGATTAATCGAATGATAACGAGAGACTAACAATCATTGTGTCCTATTCAAATCACTAATTCAATTCCGAAAATATGACGATGCGGCATGAATTTAAATTAGCTTCGAGTCATAGGACAATCTAGAAACACCGTTAAAAGCGATGTGCAGCAAAGTTGCGACGTTGAAATAAGGGGCAAGCTATAGAATAATCTTAAAGCAAAGGATGAGTTAAGCACAAGAGTTAACAGAGGGAACGTTTTGAGTTTACAAACGCATAACTTCATCTAAGAGTGGGAGAAAAGACAGTGGTCAATCTAAGCTAAACTCAAAAGGCTTCAATTTTCTCAAGCAAACTAGCTAAATTTACTGGTTTTGTATCAAAATCATCTGCACCGGCCTCAAGTGCACGCACCTTATCTGCTTCAAGAGCATGAGCGGTAAGGGCTATTATCGGAATAGATCGAAGATTCGGATCTGCTTTAGCCTCAGCGGTAGCCGTCCAACCATCTTTAACAGGCAGTCCCATATCCATAAGGACTACATCTGGCTGATACTCCTGCATGAATCGTAGACCTTCGGCACCGTCTACTGCTATTTTGACTTCGTAGCCTTTCCGTAAAAGCCTTCTCGAAAGCATGTCACGATTCATCTCATTATCTTCAACTATCAAAATCTTTTTCATAAAAATACCTCTGTTAAATTCAGGTATATAATTGCTGAGCGAGAACAATTAGTCTATCTCGAGAGTTTAGACTTGGGAAGGTGCTCCTATCCGGATTAAGAATTATTTCAGCATCAGGGCCATCTCCTAGCTGATAGCCAATTATCAATTCATTAACCGCGAAAGCATGGCTCAAATAATCGGAATAACCCATGCTCTTCCCGAGCATATTATAGTTATCTAATGGCCGAAACCCCATTTCAATGCCGCCCGCGTTAATTAACTCACTATAAATCGATTCCAAGAACGGGTTTGTAGCCACTTGCAGAAGGATAGCACTCACGAATTCGGTGCTAATAACTGAATCAATGATAGTTGAGTGCTTTAAAACATCTTTTGTTTTTGAATCTAACAATTCGACCACTATCGGTGGAACTACGCCCCCTTTTCTAGAAACATCCTCTAAAAGCAGCATAATCATGGCGGTACTACTGTCGGCATCAACATTTGAAACCGACTCATCTGCTAATACAAAAATCGAATCGTAATCACTCAGATCAAATTGCTCAAGCGACCAACGCCGATCAAGATCGAATTCCATTGGTACGATCGTTATCGATTCGGGCAGAGATCGTCTCGCCCCCCCATTTAAGGCGATGTTTTCATCAAGGCTTAAAACAATGTCAGTAGCATTTCTACATGCAACAGTTACAGTAATTTGAGATGAGGAGTTTAAACCCAATTCATTAATGATGGCCGAAAGGTTTGGACTACTTGAAAAGATGAGAATATCGCTAATTTTTGGACGGTCCAAAAGCTGACGCAAATTCCCCTTAAGCGCAACTTTTTGGTCCGGATCAAAACGAACAGTTGAATTACGGCGATTTATAACAACTAGCTGGTCATCCTTAGCTAAATCATAATCAGGTTCAGGGTTAAGGACAGTGACACGTTTTAAGGAGCCATCATCTAGTTTTTTTACCCAGCTGACTCCAATGACGGTTGCATTAGTGATCATAGGGCAAGCATCCGCGAACAACGAACCCTCCAAGTTAACGCAAGAGAACAACTCAAAGCCTATCTCAGCAGACGAAAACAACTTGCTATAAACTCGAGCATACCCAGGATTTCGTGCGCATTGGACCATCGTCCGACTCATCAACAAACTAGTACAAACTAATGGAGAAGGGGATGCTATGTTCGCAATACCCAAACGCTCAGCATTTACTATTTCTGCTACAACATTAACTTTTGTTTGAGCAGTCAGCTTTGACTCGATAACCATTAGAGAATTAATCGTGTTTACATCGCTATATGAGTCTTTCAGCCCCTGACCTTCAGCAAGAATTATAATATGCGCTGCTTTTGAAACTCCTATCCGATCGAGCACAGCCGCTGAAGTCGTAAGGCCGGTCAAAACAAGTATTTTTTTATTTTTTTGATCGACACCCTCTGCTTTCAAAATAGTTTGAACGTGTTGGGGAGAACTACCCGAGAGGATTACTACGCGCTGCGGAGTGTTTAGCAAAAAAAATTGTTTTATCAGAGAAGGCGCCTTCCTATTCCAACCTAGGATAATAAGGTGTCCTTCCTCATCAATAATTGAAATACCTTGTTTTGCTGATTCCAATGCGTTTTGTATGGAATTTACGATTAACCCAATAAGCCCTCCCGTCAGAGCAAGCCCCATCATTGAATTTAAAAGAGCAAATATAATGACGCCTACAGGAGCTCCATAATTTTCAGACAATGCGCCAGGATCTAATACGTGTTTGAGTGACCACCAAAAAGTATCTACGAATCCCCCTCCTAAGAGATTATCTATACCCTCTGCCCTAAGCGCTTCTGCAGAAAATAAACCTGAGTAATAAGAAAGCATTCCAAAACTTATTACTAAGCTCATCAGGAAAAGCAAAATAAGATAAGGGAAAAGAGAATTTGTCGTTAAAGTAAGGAAAATAAGATAACGAAATTTGTTAATCATTGGATTTTAAACCAGCGAGAGATTTAACAATATTTTTCAAATCAACTTGTGAATTAATGTCATTTTTATTCAGTATACCTGCGCATCGAGCTTTTAACTTTTTACTTACTACCTCATCTAAAAGTAAAGATGAGAAAACAATAATTTGCGGCTCTTTCACAATTTGATGCTTTCCGGAATCGAGCTCTTCGAGAAACTCAAACCCATCCATCACGGGCATTTGTAGGTCTAATAACACTAGGTCAAAGCCTTCTTGGACTTTTGCGAGCCCTTCTTTACCGTTTGTCGAAATCTCAACACTAAAACCAACGCCAGTAAGCATTCTGACCGCAAGGTCACGAGCCGCTGGATCGTCGTCAATGATCAAGGCGCTTTTCGACTCCAGATTATTCTCGAAAATCGTCCTAATGTGAGCGAGTAATATATCCTTATCGATAGGCTTTTGAACAAACGCATTTGCGCCAAACGAACTCGCAGTTTGAACCTCATCTAACGTGCTAATTACGACAATCGGGATATTTTTAAGGCCGGCATCACTATTGATCTCGGAGATTGTGTTCCAACCATCCTTACCTGGCATCAAAATATCTACTAAAATGAGGTCGGGCGTATGAAGTTGGGATTTTTTAATTCCATCAAATCCATTATATGCAGAAATAATTCGTAAGCTCTCGCCAGCTAATTTGCGCCGAATTATATCGTGTATGTTTTTATCGTCATCTATGACGAGAATAAGAGGATCATTAGAGGACGCAATTATTTCGGCGTCAATTTCTTGTGCTTCAGTGCTGGCTAGACTAAATAATTCGTAGTTACGAGGAATTCGAAGGGTAAACGCTGAACCAACTCCTTCTTCACTTGCTACGCTAACGCTACCGCCCATCATTTCTATAAGGGTCTTAGTTATTGTCAACCCTAATCCAGTTCCCCCGAACTTTGACGTCGTATCTTCACTAGCTTGGCTAAACTCCTCAAATATTTTTTGGAGCTGTTCTTTTTTCATCCCTATGCCAGTATCTTTAACAGTAAAAATAATGACTTCATTTCCATTGTTGTTCGATGAATCAACCGTCAGCGTTACCAATCCATTACTAGTAAATTTGCAGGCATTGCTGATCAAATTAATTATGCATTGACGTAATCTAGTCTCATCGTTCTTCATAAGCCCGAGAACACCGAGGGACTCGAAAACTATTTGATTATTATTTTTTTCACCAAGAGGTGCTGCCAATCCCTTGATCATTCCAAGAGTATTCTCAAGATCAAACTCAGAGATATATAATTCTAAACGACCGGCCTCAATCTTTGAAATATCTAATATATCGTTGATTAGATTAAGCAGATGACTTCCAGAATCAGTGATTCGCTTTAGATCTTCGGCCATCGTTTCGACACCTAAGTCTTCTGCTTCCTCCATGAGCAATTCTGAATAACCAATGATCGCGTTTAGCGGTGTCCGTAGCTCGTGGCTCATATTTGCCAAGAATTTACTTTTTGCTAAATTAGCATCATTTGCCTCATCTCGCGCGGATTCAACCTCTTCGGTTCGCGCAGTTATTAAGGCTAAAACTTCATCGGACATTCGCGCAAATGCTAATGAAATTAATTTTGTAGAATTTTCGTCTGCGTCAGCACCTGCTTCTAGTGACTCAGTGAGCCTCTCCATGTTTCGAATATCGTTGAGAATGAGCGATTTAGCTTCTCCATCTAATTGATCCGCTAAAATCTTCATTTTCCCAATAATTAGGAGTTCTCTTTCTAATCTCTGCTGCGCTCTATTACTTCGTTCTTTTTCCAATTCTCGCAAACTTTCTCTATAACTAGTTAGGGCTGAAACGAGCTGTCCAATTTCATCTGTTTCACTCGCAAATATGCTTTTTTTGGCAACTGCTTCGGCACTAAGGTTTCCATGTGTAAGTTCATTAAGAACATAAATCGCACCACTTAACCTATCAAAAATCTGGCGCTGAATAAGATACATTGTGCCGAGTATGAGGGCTAGTGCGATGAGAGAATACGCGAATACGCTGATCGTAATTCCATCCAGGACGCTCATAGTTTCGGAAATATCCCTCGATAAGACCAACCGTATATCTGTTCCTTGGACAGAATCCTCACTCAAAGGAAGAAGCGAGAAAACAGATGCTGTTCCTGCGGCATCGCAGCGATCGGTACTTAAATTAATATAATTCAGAGCCTTGCAGGATAATCTGAATTGAGAGTCGGGAGCTATTAAGGTGCGGATAGAGCCATCATCACTTAAAGCACTGAGCAAGTAAGATTTTGCCGATATTAACTCGAAAGAATCTCCTTCGCTGTAGATGCTGTCATCCCGATTCGTATTGTAGACATTAACGCCTAGGTTTAATTCATCACCAAGCCTTTCAACAGCCTCTGAAAGTGGCTTTCCGACCAAAACAATAAATTCAGCACTCCCGTCAACGCTCACAGGAAAAGCATGAACTATTGAAAAATTATCTCGCTCCGGTGTGGACTGGGACATGTACCCCGTCCAAGGATTACCAGATGCGGCGATCTGACCGAAGAGCTCGAACCTTGACCCCATGTCTAAAAAATTGGTTTCAAATATTGTTGAGCACGGATCAAAGTCTCTAGAAAAAACTGATTTTTGGCAGATCAGGGGCTCAAAGTTTCTAGCCGAAATAACGGAATAAAAACTGATTTCTCGCCTTTGGATGGGCGCACCAAAAAAGAGACGTAGATATCGATTTGAGGCTCGAGCGTCTCGAGCAAGCACCGCTTCAACAAGCGGATTTAACACTTCCCCGGTACTCGTGCCGCTCAGATCTAATTGGTATATGCCCGGACCATCTCCTCTATTTAAGGGACTCGGATTTTCAGGGGACCAGAAATACGAACTCTGGCCTTGCAGCCCAAAATTCTCAAGCAATAATTTGTCAGAACCTATCAGTCGATCCCAGGTTTCCCGATAACTAGATATCTGAAGGCTATTATTTGCTTCTTCTTGGACGGAAATTTTTTCGTCCATGAAAAAAAGAACGACACTTGCTGAAGAAATAGCACCCACTACAGAGATCAACAGTAGTAACGTTCTAATATTCATTTCTTAACCCATTTTATATAACTCTTAATCGGAAAATCTTGCCTCATCAAACTTTTCCTCTAAAGAAATCGTTTGATTGTACCGGCCTGGGTATACACTAGTTGCAATTACTCCAACTGATTTATCGGAAGGATTTATCCAAAACCCAGTATTAAAAATTCCTCCCCAAGTGAAATAATCTACAACGGATGCATCATTTTCATCAAGCGCTATTCCAAATCCGGCTCCAAAAATATTATTACCAATCATCGCGGGATAATTCAGATTTTGAACTTGCTCTTTCTGCATCATTTCAACAGAGGATGAGTCCAAGATCTGTACACCGTTTAAGGAACCACCGTTCGCTATCATAGATAGAAAAACAAGATAGTCACGCACCGACATTGTCATACCACCGCCGCCTGATTCAAATTTGAAATCATTCGAAGTAGGACCGCACGATGAAAAAGGACTGTCGCCGTGAGCTATTTTCCAATCAATATCAGACCCGTCTATACGACCAAGAGCCGTCGCACCGGCGAGCGGAGACACTCCTATCGCTGCGACCTCACTATCTTCAACTTCTTGCGAGTATTGAAATGAAGAGCTCTCCATACCTAATGGCTGCAAAATCTTTTCATCAATATTCTCATAAAGAGTTCGGCCAGTAGCGACTTGAATAATCGCTCCAAGCACATCAATGCCAACTGAGTAATTCCATGCTGTCCCGGGCTGAGCTACAAGAGGAATCTGCGATAGTACATCCATGTTTTCATCAGAACTGTTACATGCATTCGTAGGCTGTAATTCGTCATAAAGTTGAGCTACATCGCCTTGCCCTGTCACTGCAGTACCATAGGTTAATCCCGATGTATGCGTTAATAAATCTAGTATCGTAATTCCCCTGTTTGCCTCCTCTAAATTTTCTAGGCTGCCCCCAGGTGCGACAAACATATCTCCGAACATGGGCAAATATTCTGAAATCTCATCGTCCAGCGCGAGCCTCCCTTCCTCTATCAGTTTGAAGGTTACCACGCTTACTAGTGGCTTCGTCATTGAAGCAACCTGATATCGGGTGTCGATGTCTACGTTGCTTCCTGAACCAATCCGCATTGTACCCAGAGATGCGGTATAAAAAATTTCACCATCTTTCGCAGCAGCAACAACATAGTTTGGGATAAGCCCATCATAATAAAGAGCCTTCAGCTCGGCATCAGCCTCTGCCAATTTTTCAGCATCATAGCCGGCTTTCATTGCACTTATTAGAGGCATTTCGGCAGCAGTTGGAATTGAAAATAACGCCGATAGGATACATAGAACTAGTGTTGATTTTTTTGAATACATACAGTTAATCTCCCCTATACCCCAGACATTTGTTGAGGTTGATTTCTAATATGAAAAATTTCTTCCTTAAGCGTTCTTGCTTTTTCACTGCTTGTTAATAGCGCCGAAAAAATATTGTCTAATTCTTGCATTTCTTTCGAATAGAATTCAAAAATTTCTGCAGTTTTTTTCAAGCTGCTAATGCCGTTTCTCCATTCGCTTCTATTTTTCTTTATAGCGGTCTCGATAAAGAGTGGCTGGCAGTAAGTAAAGAAAAAAGAGCCATTGCTAGTTGTTTTCGCACAAGTTACATCAAAATTTTCATCACGATTAAACTCGTTGTAAAACCTTATTAGCTCTGCCTCCAACACGGTTACTTTTTCTTGCGCAGAAAAATCAGTACTTATGAATGGGTTTTGTAAAATCCAACTCAATTTTAGCGTATCCGAAGCCGAAAAAGCTGGAGTCACCGAGCTCGCCATGATGAGAGTTAGTGCTACCAACCCGATACTTAGTCTCATCTATTCGTCCTTTCTAAAAAATTTTGTTTACTGTCGACTAGTCTTACAAGAATATAAAACGGCGTCAATCAATAGATCGGATGTAAAAGCAAATTATGGAGCATTTCTGAGCAAGTGGGGGTACCCCTGGGGTGGGGCCTGAGTTCGCTTGCCCCGCAGGATTACAATATAGAGCGTTCCACCACACAGAGGCCCTTAATATGTAGATCAAGCGATTACAGAGCGATCGAGAGGTGTTTGTTGGTGATAGAGTGTTTGACGCTCGGGGGCGCTCCTATGGCTTTATAGAGCATTCTGGTGGTGAGCTAGTGGTCAAATCGGAAGAAGCGGCCCCCACCTCGTTTAAGCCTGCTGATCTGGGTTGCTATGTGGTTCACGCCAACAGGACTGATCGAGGGCTGGCTAAGGAACGACTTCGTGATTATTGGGAAGGTTAGCGTGTGGTCCTTAGCCCCCTACTTGCTCATGGGACACTCATGGGACACTGCCAGACAACTCAACACAACTTTAGCCAACTGCCGACCTCATAGAAAGTGCTATTATTCAGTGGCTTAACTATCGCAGGCAGTTGTGGTGAGTTGGGAGAATTAGTAAGCGAGGGACTCATAATCCGTTTGTCCTAGGTTCGAGTCCTAGTAGGCCCACCATTATCGCCAGTGGTGGAACTTACGGAAGCCCTTGGATTCATAGAGACATGAGAGACGCGGGCGAGTCTTGCAGCGTCCACCGCGTTGCTCGAATCATGCGC
>Ga0228634_1001593_pt1 | contig 12825 bp, 7 predicted proteins | sample 42DmetaG_FD_190063 | JGI IMG/M metagenome (GOLD analysis project Ga0228634, IMG submission 190063) | Seawater microbial communities from Monterey Bay, California, United States - 42D | ecosystem: Environmental > Aquatic > Marine > Coastal | place: USA: California | collected 2016-09-27 | reverse complement strand
TTTTGACTCTTCTAGAAAATTTTCATATTCACTTCTTGCATTCTCGTACATGATACCGTATTTGTTTAAAATTTTACATGCTGCACAATCCTCATAGCGCAAAATTGTCAGTAATATATGTGCCGTACCTATTACCGAAGATTTAAATTGTTTTGCCTCTAGATAAGATTGCTTAATAATATTCTCGGTCTGCTTGAGCAAAGGAAGATTTGCATTTTCCAGCTTCGCTACGGATTGCCTTTCTAAAAGCATATCAACCTCAGTTTTTATTACCTCCAAATCAAGCTGAAACTCGTGAATGATTCGCAGACCTGTGCCTTCATTAAGTTTTATTAATCCCAAAAGCAAGTGTTCCGCACTGACAAATTCATTACGCAATCTAAACGCCTCTTGACGGCTATGAGATAATAAATCTTTAACTCTAGGTGAAAATTTAGCTTCCATATCTTACAATCAATTCTATACTTACAAATATAATATGAATAATTTGTCAAATACGCCTATTTATCCACAATTTGTACTAATAATTTGTTAGTAAAATACCTAAAAAAGTGAGTTCTCAAGGGTTGTTATTTTGTAAATTTGGTTATTACTAAAAGGTAATACTGAAACTTAACTTAAGAGAGTAAATAGATATGGCAGACGGAGAGAAGATAATTCAAATTAATATTGAGGATGAAATGAAATCCGCGTACATCGATTATTCGATGTCGGTAATCGTTTCGAGAGCCCTTCCAGATGTGCGAGATGGTTTTAAACCCGTGCACAGACGTGTGCTTTATGGCATGCAAGATCTTGGAGTTTATTCAAACAAGTCTCACAAAAAATCAGCTAGGATTGTCGGTGAAGTTCTTGGTAAATATCACCCTCATGGCGACAGTTCTGTTTATGATACCATGGTTCGTATGGCTCAGGATTGGTCGCTTCGCTATCCTCTAGTAGATGGTCAAGGTAACTTTGGATCTGTAGATGGTGACAGTCCAGCTGCAATGAGGTACACAGAGGCTAGATTAAAGAAGATTTCTGAGGAAATGCTCGATGATTTGGACAAAGAAACCGTTGACTTTCGGCCAAACTTCGATGATAGCCTAAATGAACCTAGTGTACTTCCAACAAAAATACCTAACCTTCTCGTAAATGGTGCCTCTGGTATTGCTGTGGGCATGGCTACGAATATGGCTCCCCATAACCTTTCCGAAGTAATAGATGGCACAATTGCATACATTGAAAATAATGCTATTGAAGATGAAGAGCTCCTGAAGTATGTTAAAGCTCCGGATTTCCCAACTGGAGGAATCATTTATGGTTATGAAGGTGTTCGAAATGCCTTCCTAACGGGTAAAGGCCGCATCGTGATGCGGGGTAAAGCCGAAATTGAAGAGAATAGCAGTGGTAAAGAACAAATCATTGTTACCGAAATACCTTATCAGGTCAATAAAGCGGATTTAATTCGTAAAACAGCAGACCTTGTAAACGACAAAAAAATAGAAGGCATTTCTGATTTGAGAGATGAATCAGATAGAAATGGAATGCGTATTGTCTTTGAAATTAAAAGAGATGCGATCGCTAATGTTGTGCTAAATAAATTATTCAAGTACACATCCTTACAAACCTCATTTTCAGTAAACAACATATGCTTAGTTAAAGGACGCCCGGAGCTCCTAAACTTAAAGAGCATGATCTCTAACTTCGTTGAATTCAGACATGATGTAATTGTTCGAAGGACGCAGTACGAATTGAGAAAAGCAGAAGAAAGAGCTCATGTTTTAGAGGGGCTCATCATCGCATCAGATAATATTGATGAGGTTATAGAAATCATCAAAGGCTCTCCTTCTCCAGACAAGGCAAAAGAAAACCTTGCTGAGCGTTTCGGATTGACAGATATTCAAACGCGCGCGATTGTCGATATGAGATTGCGTCAGCTTACTGGTCTAGAACAAGATAAACTAAGAGCTGAATTCGATGACTTGATGAAAACCATTGCCGATCTTAAAGATATTCTTGCTAATGAGCCAAGAAGAATGGAAATCATCAGAACAGAACTACAAGAAATAAAAAACAAATATGGTGATGAAAGAAGATCTACCATAGAATATAGTGCAAGCGAAATGAGAATCGAAGACCTCATCGCTGATGAAGAGGTTGTTATTACCATATCACACGCCGGCTATATCAAAAGAACAAGTCTTGCAGAATACAAAGTGCAAAACAGGGGCGGAATGGGTTCAAAGGGCTCTACCACCAGAGAAAAGGACTTCTTAGAACATCTATTTGTTGCGACCAATCATAATTATCTTTTAATATTTACGGAGAAAGGTCGATGCTTCTGGATGCGTGTTTTCGAAATACCAGAAGGAACAAAGATTGCCAAAGGTCGCGCGATACAAAACTTGATAAATATACCTCAAGACGACAAGGTAAAAGCATATGTTAAAGTTCAAGATCTAACAGATACAGATTATATCAATAACAACTTTATAGTAATGTGTACTAAATCCGGAGTAATTAAGAAAACTTCTTTAGAGGCATACTCAAGACCACGTACAAATGGTATTAACGCGATAACAATCCGCGAGAATGATGAATTACTAGAGGCTAAACTTACCAATGGTAAGAATGAGATTGTATTGGCTTCAAGCTCGGGTCGAGCAATCAGATTCAACGAGGAAACTGTAAGACCAATGGGACGTAATGCTTCAGGTGTTAGAGGAATCAAAATTGACGATACTACGGAAGAGGTTGTAGGTATGATTTGCGTTGAAGATGTTTACACGACCATTCTTGTCGTATCTAAAAGAGGTTACGGTAAACGAACTTACCTTAACGACCCTGAAGACCAAGAACCTGTATACAGAATTACAAATAGAGGTGGTAAAGGAGTGAAAACACTGAATATCACGAGTAAGACTGGAGATTTACTCTCAATAAAAAACGTCGTAGATGAAGACGATTTAATGATTATTACAAAAAGCGGCGTAGCCATAAGAATGAATGTAGACAGTATCAGAACTATGGGTAGAGCAACTCAAGGTGTAAGACTTATAAACCTGAAGGGGACCTCTGAAATTGCTGCAATCGCAAGAGTTCCAAGAGGTGACGAGGACGAAGCCGGAGAGGAAATTTCCTTGACCGGAGCTGATGCCCAAGAGGATGATACAGAAAATACTGAATCTTCAAATGAGGAAACTTCTGAAGAGTAATCGAAAAACATGGCACAACATTTGAAAGTGCACTATTAAAATAACAACAATGAACATGAAGACAAACATTTTATTTATCGCTTTTCTATGTACAGCGAGCTTTGCATTTAATCAAAAAAAGAATGTTACCGATGCAGCAATGCTGATGAAAAAATACAATCCAATGGCTGGACCTGAAAAAGCAAAAGAAACGGTAACAAAAGCAAAAACGTTTATCGACCTAGCAGCGGCTAATGACGAAACTAAGGACGACATGAAAATGCATCTCTATCGTGGAATGGTCTATTTTGGACTTATAGAAGTTGCCCAAATTGATGCCATGTCTGGCATTACCCCTGACGAAGCGCTTTTGGAGGACTATACAGGGATAAGCATGGAGAGTTTCGCTAAAGTATTGAATGATCCGAAAGGGAAGTATGCGCCAGATGCAGAACGTTTTATTGGAAGTAGAGTTGATCAATATTTCAATATGGGACTTGGCATGTACAATCAAAAGAACTTTGAAATGGCATTTATGAGTTTTGCCGGTGCGTATCAAACTAAGACGTTTTTAGGTCAAGAATATGAAGATGCTAAGGTAAATGCGATGGCAACCTATCGTTATGTTGTTGATTCGCTAATCCGTGTTGAAGAGCTTGATAAGGCTGAAGAGCTTACAGACATTGCCAACGAATTGTTTCCGAAGGACATGACTGTTTTAACAAACTATATCAACATAGCGTTAAAAAATGGAGACACTGAAAGTTCGGAAATTTACATTAAAGAAGCTCTTGAAATAGATCCTAATAATAAACAGCTTTATTATATACTCGGTACCTCATTTATAGAGTTAAAACAAAATGAAAAGGCAGAAACGAATCTTCTTAAAGCAATTCAAATAGATCCTGAATATGTCAACGCACACTCTAACCTTGCGGCATTGTATATGGATTGGAGTATTGCATTGGGAGATGAGGCTCGAGATCTAGATTACAGAGACCCTCGGGTGAATGAATTGGAAGATAAGAAAAAAGCACTTCTGACAAAGGCAATTCCTAGTCTGGAAAAAATGGCAATTGCATTCCCTGATAATAAATCAGTTATGAAAAACTTAGCCATGGCATACAGAGCTAGTGGTAATGAAGAAAAATTCAAAGAGTGGTATGATAAATCAAAAAATTAAATAAAATGTCCTTCGGGACATTTTTTTTTGATTCTTATTTTTTGCCTAACAATGAACTTTAACTACTTTTGTAGCCGATGAATTTCCTGTACCCCAATACACTTTGGTTCTTACTTCTTCTCTCCATCCCTATTCTTATTCATCTTTTTCACTTCAGGAGACATAAAAAAATCTATTTTTCATCACTTCGATTTTTACAAACCTTTCAAAAAGAAAAAAAAGCGGTTAAAAAACTGCAGAACATAATAATATTATGCCTCCGGCTAATTGCCTTAGGCTTCCTTGTAATTGCTTTCGCCCAACCTGTTTCTAATGAGGATGGCGTTAATGATACTAACGAATCTATCATGAGCCTTTATATCGATAATTCATATTCCATGTCCGCTAAAGGCTTTAGAGGTGAATTATTATCCGAAGCTAAGGAAACCGCTAAGGAGTTGATCAATTCCAATCCAAAAGACCAGCGTTACACAATTAGCAGCAATGATTTAGGTGCATTACAAAAAAGAATTCTGAACGCTAAAGATGCACAAATTGAAATCGACAAATTACAATACACGCCTATACAGAGGACATTTAGTAGTATATTAAATTGGCATAATGATTTAAAAATAGAGGCCACTAGTAACAATGAACCTTTAAGTTTTAATTACATGTTCTTAAGTGACTTTCAAAAAGTTTTTTTTGACAGCTCTTCAATTAAAACAGATGCTGGAACGAATTTGAACATCTGGCAATTCGCACCGCAAAAAATTGAAAACTGTTTTATTGATTCATTATGGTTTGCAACAAAGACTCATAGAGCTGGAGAGGACAGTGAGCTCTTCTTTAGATTAAATAATGCAGGTTCAGAAGCATTGGTAAACTTTGAAATAAAAATAACGGCAAATACCTTTAGCAAGGATCTTTTTGTAGATCTTCCCAAAAAAGGAACTCTAATTAGTTCTGTTACGATACCCAACAAAGAAAAGTCATTCGTAAATGGTAAAATCGAGCTTAAAGATCAATCCATATTTTGGGACGATGATTTTTTCTTTTGTTTTCAAAATTCAACCGAGAGCAAAGTACTTATAATTAATGGTAAGGATGCGATTTCAAGTGTCAATAAAGCATTCAATACGGAAGCCTTTTTCAAAATAACAGAAACTGACATTCAACGTGTCAATCAATCAGCGCTTTATGAACAGCAGTTGGTAGTACTGAATGGGGTTCAAAATATTTCGAGCGGTTTAAGTGCTGATCTATTAAAGTTCAAAAAGAAAGGTGGACTCATTTTCATATTACCCTCTATTGATGTTAATATTAATCAAATGAATCCACTTCTAAAAGCATTAAATTTACCAGTGATAGAAGGGCTAAAGGAGGTTAATTTAAAAGCAAATGATCTTGCGCTAAAAGACCCGATTTTCAGAGGAGTCTTTGAAAATCAAGACGAAGCACTGAATTTACCAAGTTTTAGAAAAATATTTAAAAGCAACTACAAACAAACTACAGCACTTCCATTGCTGACATTGAGGGATGAAAGCCCCGTTCTATTTCGTTCTCTTAACAACTCTTTTGTCTTATTTTCAGGACTTGATGAAAGTTGCTCAGATTTAATTCAAAATACATTATTCCCCGTCCTATGTATTCGTATTGCGGAAACTGCTGGAAATACTTCACTTCCCTACCACTTTATCGGACAAAGTGAACTAATATCCTTTGAAAAAAGTCTGGGAGGAGACGGACCAGTTAAGCTCCAAAATAGCACAACTGATTTTATACCAAAATTAATACAAGAGGGTTCCTATAACTATATAGATATTTCAGGAATTGAGGCTATGGAGAATTTAACTCATGGCAATTACTTCCTTAATCAAAACGAATCAGCCAAAACGCTATCATTAAACTACAGCCGTTTGGAATCTTCTACGACATATATGCCGTTACTAGAAATTAAAAAGCAGTTATCTAATGCGGGAGTAAAAAACGTAAGGACAGAGTTATTTAATGAAAAAACAGATATCACATCTTTTAAAACCAACAACAATAACGAGTTTTGGCGTATTTGTATCTTTATTACCATACTTGCTATTTTTTGTGAAATCTTAATTGCAAAATTTTGGAAAAATTAAATTATGAATGTTCTACTTAAACAAGCGAAAATAATAGACCCTAGCTCTAGTCATCATAATGTCCGAAAAGACATACTGATAAAATCAGGAGTAATAATGTTAATAGAAGACGATATTGATACGAATGAGGTAGATCAAATAATTGAATCTAAAAATCTTCATGTTTCTCGGGGCTGGATAGATCTAAAAGCGCATTTTTGTGACCCTGGACACGAATATTTGGAAACAATTGCATCGGGTTTAGAAAAAGCCGCAAGTGGTGGTTTCACTCGGGTTGCAATTCTTCCATCAACAAATCCAGTAATGGACCATAAGGCATCAATTGATTCCGTATTCAGAAAATCACAAGGTTTCGCCTCACAACCGATTCCAATGGGATGTCTTACCAAAGGAATGAAAGGTGATGAACTTGCTGAATTGTTTGATATGCAAAATTCAGGAGCAGGTTTATTTACGGATGATCGGATTTCAATAAGTCCAGGAGTGCTGAATAATGCATTGATGTATGTACAGAATTTTAACGGCCAAATTACGGTGAGTGTTGGGAATCCATTGCTTTATAAAAATGCTCAATTAAATGAAGGGATGGCCTCCTTAAAAACCGGACTGAAAGGAGAACCAAGTGTTTCAGAAATCATTGAAATAGAACGTCATTTGAGAATCGTAGAACATACCAATGGTAAACTTCATATCAGTGGCGTATCAACTGAAGAAGGAACGAATCTCATCGCAGCTGCTAAAAAGAAAGGATTGAATATAACGGCAGAGGCGCATATTATGAATATTTGTTTTGACGATTCAAAAGTATTAGATTTTGATACAAGCTATAAAACAATGCCACCGCTTAGAGCAAAAAGTGATGCAAAAGCATTACTAAAAGCTTTAAAAAACGGGACTATTGATTGTATCGTTTCAAATCATAGACCAACAGATGAAGACCAAAAAGATGTAGATTTTGAGAATGCATCATTTGACACACCTCAACTACAAACGCTTTTCGCTGCATTAAATTCCATGCAAGACATGAACGTTGAACTTCTTATAACCATTCTGCGTGAAAGACCTGCGAGCTTATTAAACCTTAATGATAACTCCATAGAAAACAAATCATTAGCGAATATTACTATATTTGATCCTAATGAAAATTTTGATACTTCTGTGCTCTCCTCCAAAGACAAAAAACATTCGCCATTCAATATAGAAACGCTCAAAGGGAAAGTCATAGGTGTCTTCAATAATGGCAACCTTAAGCTAAATTAATTCGTGAAAAAAACATCTTTCCTTAAAGAATTTCTAACTCGCAACAGTCAGGTTGGAGCCGTTGCGCCTAGCTCCAAATATCTTACAAAAAAAATGATGGGCGAGCTCTCTTTGAAAGATGCAGATGTTGTTGTTGAGTTAGGGCCAGGAACAGGTGTGTTTACAGAAAGAATGTTAGAACTTATAGGACCTAAAACAACTTTAATAGTTCTTGAAATAAACGAGACTTTTTATCAAAATTTAAAAACACAAATTAAAGATCCTCGCGTTGTTATTATCAAAGGATGTGCGACAAATCTTGAGTTACACTTGAAACAACAAAATAAAAAAGAAGTTGATTTTGTAGTTTCGTCTCTTCCTCTGGCGGTCTTGCCTACAACATTAAGAAATCGAATCGTTTTTTCGGCTAAAAACATTCTTAAACCGGGAGGTAAATATGTTCAGTTTCAATACTCTCTTCATTCTATTAAAATCTTAAAGCGGGTGTTCGATACAGTTAAAATTAAACACTGTGTTTTAAATATACCACCAGCTTTCGTCTATAGTTGTATAAAGGAATAGGAGAATTACGTAACTTTGCAAAAAAACTTCAAATGCTTAGTGTACAAAACCTCTCCTTACAATTCGGAAAAAGAGTCCTTTTTGATGATGTCAATTTAAAATTCGTCAATGGTAATTGCTATGGCGTTATTGGTGCCAACGGGGCAGGAAAGTCTACTTTTCTTAAAATATTGACAGGTGAGCAAGATCCAACGACTGGATTCATAAACCTTGAGCCCGGTAAAAGAATGGCCGTTTTAAAACAAAATCATTTTGAATTTGACAAAGAGACCGTGCTGCAAACTGTAATCATGGGTCATAAAAGACTTTATGAAATTATGGTCGAAAAAGACGCAATATATGCCAAGCCAGACTTCAGCGAGGAAGATGGGATGCGCACAGGAGAGCTAGAAGCTGAATTTGCCGACTTAGAGGGATGGAATGCAGAAACAGATGCTGCCGCACTATTAAGCAACTTAGGCATTCAAGAAAGCAAGCATTATCTTCATATGGAAGAATTATCAAGTGACTTAAAGGTACGTGTTCTGCTTGCGCAAGCATTATTTGGAAATCCTGATGTATTGATTTTGGATGAGCCTACGAATGATTTGGACATCAGAACCATCGCATGGTTAGAAGAATTCTTATTCGAGTTTAAAAATACCGTAATTGTTGTCTCTCACGACAGACATTTCTTAGATACTGTTTGCACCCATGTTTGTGATATAGATTTTGCCAAAATCAACCTTTTTACAGGGAATTATTCATTTTGGTACCAATCTTCACAATTGGCTCTACGTCAAAGGGCTGATAAGAATAAAAAAGCTGAGGAAAAGAAAAAAGAATTGATGGAATTCATTGCTAGGTTTTCAGCCAATGCTGCAAAATCAAAACAAGCAACAAGTAGAAGAAAAATGTTAGATAATTTGGACCTTGAAGAAATTCAACCTTCTTCTCGAAAATATCCAGGAATTACTTTTCATCAAGAACGGGATGCTGGGAACCAAATCTTGTCAATATCCGGTTTGAGTAAAAGTTCTTCAGACGGTATTTTATTTAAAGACATAAATCTTATCGTTAATAAGGGTGATAGAATCGCATTTGTTTCAAAAAACTCATTAGCGATTACAGCATTGTTTGAAATCTTAAATGGTTCACAAAAAGCGGATTCAGGAGAATTCACTTTTGGAACAACTATAAAAAGCGCTTATCTCCCCAACGACAATTCAAATTATTTTGAGTCCAAGGAGACACTTATAGACTGGCTTAGACAATTTGCACAGACCGATGAAGAGAAAGAGGATGTTTATCTGCGTACATTTTTGGGTAGAATGCTTTTTACCGGTGAGGAAGCTATGAAATCTGCAACGGTATTATCTGGTGGTGAAAAAGTCAGATGTATGCTTTCAAAAATGATGTTGGCAAAGGGGAATCTTATACTGATGGACGAACCAACGAATCACCTTGACCTTGAATCAATTACAGCATTAAATAATGCTATGGCTGAATATAGAGGAAGTTTATTATTTACCTCACATGACCACGAACTAGTAAATACTGTTGCGAATAGAATCATTGAGATTACACCTGCAGGTACAATAGACAAAATGATGAGCTATGATGAATACTTAAAAGATGATAAAGTAATCAGTCTTAGGGAGGAAATGTATGCCTGATAATAATTTAGTAAAAAACGTTAATTTCAAATTAACAGTTCCCAATCCTAATGATCAATATCTAAATATTGAATGTACGATCCCTACCGCTCAAAGGGAAATTGAACTACAATTACCCTCATGGCGCCCTGGGAGATATGAGATCACAAATTTCGCCAAAAATATTCGAGGTTTTAAAGTATTAAACGATCAAAATCAAGCCATACCATTTCATAAAAACTCAAAAGATTCATGGATTGTTTCTTGTAAGGAAACCTCAGCAATTACTGTAAAATACCAATATTACAGCAATGAATTAAATGCCGGCTCGACGTTTGTGAGTGAAGATATGCTATATGTAAACCCCGTAAACTGTTTTATATATACTGAGGAGTACTTTAATAAAACTATTGAACTTGAGTTAAATGTTGATGAGAAATGGCAGACTGCCACTAGCCTGAGCAAAAAGGGTGAACTTTTTTCAGCAGAATCATTTGATGAACTTTTTGACACACCATTTATATGCGCTCCAACACTTACAAAGGAATCTTATTCTGTAAATGGAATAACATTTTACATCTGGTTTAATGATCTGAAAAATATTCCTTGGGAAAAAGTAATAACTGACTTCAAAAAATTCACGACAAAGCAAATAGAGGATTTTGGTGAATTCCCATCTAAATCATTTCATTTTTTAATCCATACACCACATTTTAAAGCTTACCATGGTGTTGAGCACTTAAAAAGCACAGTTATCGCTTTAGGGCCGTCATACGACGTTTTTAAGGGGTTGTACTCAGAGTTATTAGGTGTTTCTTCTCATGAGCTTTATCATGTGTGGAATGTGAAAAGTATTCGTCCCAAAGTCATGAAACCATATTCATTTAGGGAGGAAAATTATTCAAGACTCGGATATATTTATGAAGGAATTACGACCTATCTAGGAGATCTCTATTTATTGAAAAGCGGTGTGTTTTCTATCACAGATTATTTAAAAGAGCTTAAAGTACAATTTCAGAGACACTTTGATAATCCTGCACGATTTTACACTTCGGTAGGTGATTCTTCGTATGACACATGGCTCGATGGATATACTGCTGGCGCTCCGGGAAGAAAGCTATCAATCTATGTAGAAGGATGCCTTCTTGCTTTTGTAACAGACTATCTTTTAAGAAAACATACCAAAAACAAATATGGTATTGAGGAAGTTATGAGAAGGTTATATTTTGACACAAATATTAGCACTCATGGTTTTGAAGAGCAAGATTATCAAAAAATGCTCGAAAACATAAGTGGAATATCATTTCAAGACTTTTTTGATTGCTATTTGAATGGCAATCATTCTTACGAACCTATTCTGCAAGATGCTTTGGACTATTTCGGACTCGAGATGCAAATAAAAGACAATCCTTCCATCGCAGAACATGCGCTTGGTATAAAGCTTCAGCCTATTCAATCAATTATTCAATCAATTGCGATAGGTTCTCCTGCTGAAATGTGTGGATTAAGAATAGGAGATGAAATAATTGGTATTAACAAAATACGTCTGAACAAAGATTTTGAAAAATGGCTCTCCTACTTCAATTTAAATGATATCCATCTCACAATAGTTAGAGAACAAAAAATCATGGAAAAAAAGATGCCGATCGTGCATCGTAATTATTTCCAAAAATATAACATCAGTGTTTTAAACGAGAAATCTTCGATTCAATCTAAAGCACTTCAATGTTGGGCCTGCGATGACTCTTTATAAAATGTAAGTATTAATAGCGGAAGCAAAGTAAGGTCTAAAATCAACGCTGCAAATAATGTAATTCCGAGTAGTAAACCCATATTAAATGTTCCCATAAACGTTGAGAACAATAACAGTAGAAAGCCGCTACATAGAATCAAAGTTGTCAAAACCATTGCTTTTCCCGTAACAATAAATGAATGCTTCAATGCATCAGGAACAGACTTACCTTTCATGAGCTCGAATTTAAATTTTCCTAACAAATGAATTGTATCATCCACAGCAATCCCGAAAGCGATCGTAAAAATAATTGAGGTGCTTGTTTTGACTTCTATTCCCAAATAACCCATAATAGCCGCAATAAAAATTAATGGAATCGTATTAGGCAATAAACTAATTAACACCATTCTAAAAGACTTAAAAACCAATCCCATTATAATAGAAACCACCCCTATCGATAATAAAAGGCCATAAATTAAACTATTGGATAAGTATCGTATGTTTTTGTCTAGGAGGTAAGCAGATCCTGTAACACGCACTTTGATGTGCTCGAATTTTCTTTTCGAAAGATAGGATTGAAATAGGACTGTTCTGGCCGTGATGATATTATTACCAAGATCTGGCAGAGTTCCTTGGATTCTAGTTAAAGACTCTGTTGAATCGAGGAAAAGAGGCAGTAAAGCGCCTCGCTCAGCTATTTTGAGGTAGCGTCTAAACCTTTTAATATCGCGCTTTTTTGAGGGAAGTTTATAAAAATTAGTATCACCAAAATGAGAGGAACGACTCAATACTTTGAGCGATTGAACTAGTGAGGTTTTTAATTCAACACCTAGTGTGTCTTCAAGATAAATTTCTACTTCTTCCAGTTCCTTCAACACATCCAGAGACCATACTGTCTCATTGGTATCGGCCACATTTATGGCTAATTCAAAGGGACGGTATCCTCCATAATGCTGGTCGAAATAATAAAAATCCGCTTTTATTGGATCGGATGCCTTTAAATCATCCATTAATAAATTATCCGATTTTAAATAAGTCATACCAAGAATCGATAATCCTATGAATATAAAAGAACCAATCCATACACGCTTCTGATGGCTAGTAATCCAATCATATGCCTGGGGTAGAAACTTACCCCAGAGCGTTTCTTTTCGTTTGTCTA
>Ga0228634_1001591_pt1 | contig 12836 bp, 10 predicted proteins | sample 42DmetaG_FD_190063 | JGI IMG/M metagenome (GOLD analysis project Ga0228634, IMG submission 190063) | Seawater microbial communities from Monterey Bay, California, United States - 42D | ecosystem: Environmental > Aquatic > Marine > Coastal | place: USA: California | collected 2016-09-27 | reverse complement strand
TGGATCAGCTTTCGAAAATCTGTGGCAAATGACTGATATCCTCGCCGCTTATACCACCAGTTGCGCCACCAGGTGCCCTTCAAATCCAGCGCGATTGTCTGACCCAAAGTTACCGGTGGCGGCACACGCAAGGGCGGCGGGACCTTGATATCAAACAACTCAATCGGCAGGTTTAACGCATTTTGATAGAGTGAGCCGATCTCCTCCGCTGCCTGACGTACACAACGATCAAAAGCTGATTGCACCGTTTTTCCATACGCTTGGTACGAGGATCGAAGCAAAAGGCGCAGACCGGCCGGATCATATTCCCACACTTCGTCGTCACCGAATTGCTCTAGATGAGATAACAAAGCATCCGTAGCACGCGTCAAAAAGCTATCGTGCACACGATCCAAACGGATTGAAAAAGCCGTCTGTGCCTCATTAAGCTCAGCCATCAATGTCGTGTTTGAACTCTCTTTGATTGTGGCAACTGCTGTGCTGATCTCTGACTCGCTGATTTGCACCGAAACTTCGCCGATTTGCGCTTTGGCCTTAAGGTTATCTGCCTGTTGCACCCCGGCCAGTAGGTTCCGGGCACGCGCCCCAATGTGCCTCACTAGGCCCTGCCCCTCGCCATGCATAATTCGATTAGAAATAGCTGCATAAAGCGCGGGCATGCCCGACAATTCCCACAACACACTACGTGTTGTTTGATGTTGTAGGCTCGCGTCCTCGCTCGCATTCACGAGCTGCATTAGCGCAGCCTTGCTTGCCTCGGGTACGCGAGAAAAAGACCCCATCATCGCACCTTGCGCCCAAATCGCGCTACCAAAGATAATCTCCGCGTCTTTTGGCCCATCTATTTTTGCCAGTGTTTCGACAATGCTGTCGCGGATTTGGACAACTTGAGTGCTGGGCTCAGACAACTCATCGACGCGGTTCACGAAAATAATGACTTCGTTTGACTTCACATTGGATATCAACCGAACCAGCGCCAAGTCCGTTGAAGACAATGCCTGATGCGCGGACAATACCACGACGCAAATGCGGCTATCCCGGATTGCGCGAATAGTAATCTGCTCACGCATCATAAAGGTGTCGTTTACGCCCGGCGTGTCGCGAATGCATAGCCGAACTGGCAGCGCGGACTGGTGGAAAAACAGGTCGGCAGATCGCGTTATATCCGCAAATCGACCTTGCTGCTCAGATGCGCTGCCATCAAAATCATCACCAAGGCAGACGTACCTCTCGACCAATTCGTGATCGAAATAGCCGTAGTCATGCTGCTGCCCCAGTAAAAGTTCAAACCTCTCACCAAGGCGCAGCTTTGATTTTTGGCGCATCTGTTCCACCTGCGCTTTGATCTTGGCCAGCTCCTCATCCGCGCCGGCGCGGTCCGCCAATTCACCGATGCGGCCACCGCCTGCGATCAGTCGATCCCACTCATTTTCTTCAAAAAAGCAAAACTGCGCGCGCGTTTCAGCGTTAATCGGTTTGGGTGACATGTGCAGTGATGTCACAACCGAGGTCCACGGGTTCACATCCGTTGGCAGCAAGTCCGGGTGGCCAATCATGCAGTTCACAAGTGACGTTTTGCCCGACTTAATCTGGCCAATCATCGTAACGCTCGGTTCGAAGGCTTCAATCTTTGCCTCAAGCTGCGCCGCGATCTTGGCACTGCTGTCATCGCCAAGGTTTTTAGCGGTAAGCACGGCGGCTTTTACCGGCTCCATCTGTTGGGCAAACGCGTCCAGCCCCGCGACGGCGGATTTCAAAAGCCGATCCGATGCACTCAGGCCATCATCTGGGCCCGCGGACGGTATGGGTGGAGCCATGTTCATATCAGAACCAGCCAGTAGAGTACGGGGGTTAATACTCCGTGTAGCGCCGCCCAATTATGCGGCATCGAGCATTTCTAACTCGCGCCGCAATTGGAGTAAGGTGGTGACTGCGCAGATCGTCTGCGAGAGCCCCCCCTCAACCGACAACAGTAAGATGTTGTCCGCAGCCGTGCGCGCATCCTCGGACAAAAGCGCGAATTCGCTTGATACGCCTGCCCCCCCTAGATGAGTTTGCATAGCCTCTGCCAATGCCTCGGCGGCCGCTGAACAGATCGTCAAAATTTGCTTGAGCGCCTCTGAATCGTCCCCCGCCATTTCAAGGGTCAAATCCGTGGCGTAGCCAGCCAAAACCGAAAGTGCCTGTTGAGCCGCGTCTTGAGTGGCTTGGTCGTTAGCATTTTGGTTCGTATCGGCTGCCAGATTTGGGGCTGCGCCTCGTTCAGCCGCCTTATCTCTGTGGCTGGTGAGAAAGCTCTGAGCATCCACATAAGCTGCTGCCCGTTGTGCGGACAGCATACCTACAATTTCGCGCAGCAAAGTGGACGATAGCTCTGCGTTTTGCGCACCCGGCGGTGCGCCCAATACAATCGGGAATAACCCATAGAACTCACTGTCCGCGATGCTTTGGAAGTAGGATATTTGCGCGTCATTGAGCCGCTCAGAAAACGTCGTGGTATTAGCAACTGGCACCAAAAAACTGAGACTTTTCAACCGATCAGGAACTTTTTGCCAAACCTGAAACTCTGACGCGGAAAAGGTAGCCGTGCACCAGATGCAGATATCTGCATTGCTAGGGTCAAACGCGGCGGGCGTGTCCGCAACGAACAACTCAACCTCAGGAATGGCGCGTGCGCAAATGGCATTCGCCAGCGCATCCCGCCCCGCACTTTCAGGGCCCGCAATCAGCAGGCGTGTTTTGGATGTCATCGCCTTCAAAAGACCCTCCGCCACCTCCCGCGCGTTCGTAGAAAGTCCACCAGACTGGAGCAACGCATGCAATGCCGCCAAGGCCGTGCCATGGTCACCGTCCCTGCTCACCCCGCTGCCCCTTTTGTGCGTGGTCCAATGGAAAACATCGGCTGGACAAAGTCAGGGATGCTACCAGTTTCGATAACTCTTAAAGGTACAACTGGCCTGATACTTGAATCGGTACGCGCGGTTTTCACCTGAACCACGGACAGGGAAACGTTGTCCAAATCCGGGTCCTGTAGGCGCTCTAACCCCTCCATCAGACTGTCGGATATCTCGGCGCTTCCGCTGAGGGGCTGATCCCGCAGGACCGCCTCAATCTCCACGTTGGGCAGAAATTGCAGCCCATCACTGGCGACAATCAGCGTGTCGCCCCCCTTCAGCTTCAGGGGCATCTCCGGACAATCCACATGCGGGATCGGTTTCCCATACAGCACGGAGGTCAGCACATTGCGATCGGGATGATCCTTACCTTCCGCCGCACTCATCGCGCCCGCGGCAACCATGGTGTCAATCGCACGGCTCATGGAGTGATCTTCGTTGAGCCGCGTCAACTCATTGTCACGGAACATAAAAAGCGGGGAGTCCCCTATGGATATCCAATGTAGTTCATCACCGACCAGCACTGCGACCACCAAGGTGGAGCCCATCCCGCTACATTCCGAATGCATCTCAACATGAGAGCGCAAACGACTGTTGGCCGCACGCGCAGCGCCCCTGAGCGTTTCTGGAATGCACGTCCTGTCTGCCACCATTTCACTGCGCATAAATGTCAGCGCGCGAAACACTTCTGTCAGGACAATCTGGCTGGCGACGTCGCCTGCGGCGTGCCCCCCCATACCATCCGCCAAAATCACAAACCCTAGGTCCGCCCCGTTGGCGATATCTGCCAACATGGCGTCTTCTTGATAGTCCCGGGCACCGCGCGACATCGCAGAGGCAACATCAAAGGCAAATACTGGCTCACATTGTTTGTGCATGACCCGCGCCTTCCCAGACGAATTCGTCACCGCACAGAGCCACAAACCGCAGCGTTGTTTCACCGATGCGGATCATGTCACCGTGGCGCAGGTCTTCGGTGCTTAGGACCGGGCGACCATTCAGGCGAACGATGTTCGACTTTCCCCCGTGCCCAAGGAAAAAGCCGTTAGCTTCCTCGTCGTAAGCAATGGCCGCATGCTTTTCGCGTGAGATACTGGTATCACCGAGGTCCAGCACCACGGTTTGATCGTCACCACGACCAATGGTCGACACACCCGAATGCAGCGTAAAGCTGTGCCCCCGGCCCGGCCCATCCGCCACAACAATCCACGCGACCGGAAAGCGTGCGCCCTTTGGGCTGGCTTGGGCAGCGGCTTTGTCGATCGGATCAACGATCGCGGCCTCTTGATCAAACCCCAGCATCCGCGTCCGAACCCGCCGAGCTGAGCGGTCATTTCTTTGCGGTGGATCAACCTCTGGCACCAGCCTTGGTCCTTGGGGTGGCGTCGTAAACTGAACCTCCGACACCGGCGTCCGATGCAGGGCCTGAGACTGCCGCGCCTTCTCTATTGCCTTTTGTTTTTCGGCGATGCGCGCCTGAAACGCGGCGATTTCTTGGGCCGCAAGTGCCTCTTGCTCAGCGAAGGCATCTGAGGGGTCTGGCGCCGCAGGCGCACGCGTGGGGCTAACCAAGTCGTCGGCGCGAGCCAGTGTATAGTCCTCATCCCGCGGGATAGGGTCGATCTCACGTGGCGGGGTCTCTGTGAGTGTCGTGCAGGCCACTGGGTCCGGGCGTGACTGATCAGATAACTGGGCACCTTCCTCTACTCGGGTCACGACCTCAGACAATGCCCGTGTGTCCAACACTTGATCCAATTCAGGCTCTCCCAGGTCGACGGGCGCAATAGGCTCGCTTTTGGGCGGCGTATTGAAGACGCGTTTAAACAAAGTCATCTCGGAACCTCATTTCTTTTTGCTTTCAACGCGATGACGTCGCGCACGGGGTTACAGCACATCGTCACTGTCCAGGGTCAGGATCGGCGGCGTGCTTGTCTGAGCAGGAGCCGTTGCAGGCGAAACCAGCGCCATGATTTGTTTGCCGTTCAGACCAAGAACCACAGCAAAGACCAGCGCGCCGATCACCGTTAAGATCATCGGCACCTTCGAAGCACCTGGCACAGCCAATGGCTGCGATATTGCCTTAGGCTTTGACTTGGCCGTGTACATTGCGTCGATTGCCGCTTCGCTGGCAGCAACACGCGCGACCTGTTTGAGGCGCGCTTTTTCAATCCAATCTGGGGCTTCATCTTCGTCGGTATAGCCTGCGGGTTCTGGGTCGGGTTCAAGCGGATGGGCCAATTCCGCAAACCGCTGCTGATAAGACACCTCGGCCCGCTTGGGCGCGGGATCAACTTCCACAGGTTTGGATTGCTTCGACTCTGTCGCTGCACTGCCACCACCATCCTGCTGGGCAATCGCGATCAACTGCGTAACTGTCCGTTCGATGTCTCGCTCTTGGGTTGCTGCGGGCGTAGGCACGGGTGACCCGCCTTCACCACCGATGCGCGCCATCCAGTCCTGCGCGGATTGAATCCGATCCTTCGGCAACACTGCCATTGCCTGATCCAAGGGCCGCAGAAACGCATCTGGATACCCCGCGATACGCCCTACCAAGGGCACGTAGGGATCAGGCTTTTTGTCGGCGATAGCAGCCAAACGCATCTGGCTGTTGGGTGGGGCGCTGCCTGAAATGACATGCACAAAGGTAGCTGCAAGCGCGTACAAATCGCTGCAGGGCCCCTGCTGACTGCCCGCAACGTAGAACTCTTGTGGGGAATACCCGTCCTTGACCACCTGCACCGCCGACAATGCGCGGCTCTTTTTGCTGGCCTCTTCCCGCGCGGCCCCAAAATCGATCAAAACGGGGCTGCCTGACGTATCAATCAGGATATTGTCGGGGGAAATATCTCGATGCAGCATATCCTCCGCATGAACGACCGCGATGGCGTCTAATATGCGCCAAAGCACCGATTTTATCTCTGCATAGGCGGGGCGTCCCCCCTTTGCGTCAATGATATCAAGTAGATCCTGCCCTTCAATCAGATCCAACGCCATGTAGGCTGTCTCATTGTCCTTAAAGACCTGATGCACGCCCACAATGTTGCGATGGTCTAGTTTCGCAAGGCTCCGCGCCTCTCGGACGAACATCTCAACAATCGAATGGAACTGCCCCTTTGAGGTCCGCGACCGCTCAACCACGGTGCGATTTTTCCGCTGGCACAGCGCCTCAGGGAAGCATTCCTTGATGACGACTTGCCGGTCCAAACTGTCCCGCGCCACATAGGTAATCCCGAAACCGCCGCTGCCCAAATACCGTTCAATGACGTACTGCCCGCCCAACAACCGAGTGTCCACCGGCAGGAATTCTGCCGAAGCGTGGGGGTCGTTTGGGGCATTGCAGGGTCTCATTGTTTTTCGCACCACCACGGGCTGTTGCAAGCGTGCGCTCATCATCGGGTGCGCGCTTTTCCTGGGGCTGAAATCGCGGCGAACTGTGTCCAAAGCTCGGCAAAAGGGTGGCTCTGTTCTGGAGAACATCTGCAATTCGAATTGCTTTTGAATGGCCTTGGCAGCGGCATACCATTTGAAGCTGATGACACGGCCCTATGGCCTTGCCCCTAGACAGCCTACGACTGACCTGATCGAAGGGTGGGCGAGCAGAGCCGCCACCCTCGCGAAGTACAACACCGGAGCACCCGAAATGACACTGCCAACCACAATGAACGCAATGGTCACTATGGGACACGGCAACATGGATCAGATGGTTTGGCACCCAGATTGGCCCTGCCCCACGCCCGCCGCGAGCGAGGTTTTGGTCCGGGTCAAGGCCTGCGGGCTGAACAACACCGACGTGAACACCCGTGTGGGTTGGTATTCCAAAGCCGTAACGGAGGCCACAAGCGGCGATGGCTATGCCAAAGTCGACGACGAAGACCCGACATGGGGGGCCGCGCCGATATCCTTTCCACGTATTCAGGGGGCTGATGTCTGTGGCGAGATCGTCGCCGTCGGCAGAGGCGTGGACGCCACCCGCATTGGTGAACGGATCATTACCGACTGCTGGCTGCGGGACCTGCAAGACCCCACCGACATCAACAAAACCGGTTACTTCGGCTCGGAGCGGGATGGCGGCTTTGCGCAATATACCACCATGCCTGCGGTCAACGCGATTGCCGTAAACAGCCCCCTGTCTGACGCCGAATTGGCCACGTTTTCATGCTCCTACTCCACGGCTGAGGGAATGCTAACCCGCGCTGGTGTGACGGCGGCAGACACTGTTTTGGTACCCGGCGCTTCGGGTGGCGTAGGCACTGGGCTAATCCAGCTGGCCAAGCGACGCGGCGCCCGTGTGGTCGCCCTCGCGTCCGAAAACAAACATGACGCCGTGCGCGCCTTGGGCGCTGACCTTGTGCTCCCGCGCGCGCCAGAAAACCTAAGGGCGGCCCTAGGGGGCGAGAAAATCACCGTCCTTGCGGATGTCGTGGGTGGACCCAATTGGGGCACCCTTCTCGATGTCATCGAACGTGGTGGACGGCTCACATGCTCCGGCGCGATTGCGGGCCCGATTGTCGCGTTTGATCTGCGCACGTTCTACTTACGGGATCTGACGTTCACGGGCTCTACCGTCATCGCACCTGAGGTCACAGCCGCACTTGTCCGCTACATTGAAGCCGGTGAGATCAAACCCGCCTTGGCCGCCACCTATCCGCTGCGCGAGCTGCACGCCGCACAATCCGCGTTCATCGAAAAAGCCCACACGGGCAATATCGTCGTGGTCCCTTAAGCCCCAAGCCATTGGGGCGGCCTGTCCAGCCGACCCCAATGCGTAAGCTGCGACTAACGCTGTATCAAAGTCGGCATGCCCAGCATCCGAGAAAACGAAAAGCCGTCTCGTTGGGGGCGGTCAGCTGGATCCTGACGTTCGATCACGAGGGGTAGGATAAAGTTCGCCATCCGCGCGTGCTTGGGAAAGATCGAGCCGGTAAAGGGTTTACGGCGGCTCAACAAACCAATCGGGAAATTCGCCATCCGCGCGTGGCGCGAAAAAATGGACCCCGTGAACGGTTTGCGCGTGCTCAGCAATCCGATGGGAAAGTTCGCCATGCGGGGGGCGCCGGGCATCAATGCGTTGCTGCCGGTTTTGCTGTTGATCAACAGGGGGAACGGCACCGTGGCCATTCGCTGATGCCGCGGAAAGATCGAACGATTGAACGGCTTACGCCGGTTGGTCAACGGCAGAATGATATTCGCCATCCGCCCATGCCGCGGAATAATCGAGCCCGTGAATGGCTTGCGCTGAGAGATCAACTTGATCGGAAAACTCGCCATACGCTGATGTCGTCCAAAGATCGACTTGGTGTAAGGTTTGCGTTGGCTCAGTAGGCCAAAAGGCCAATTAGCCATGTGCGCGTGGCGATAAAACAGGGTCCCGTCATAGGGTTTGCGTTTGGACAAAAGCGGAATGGGCCAATCAGCCATGTGATGATTGCCGCGTGCACGCGAACTACGCTCAACCCCCGACATGAACCGTGGATGGCTTTGCAGAACGCTCAACCCACGGCGCCCGTAGGTTGGGTCCTTCACCTCAACCTCATCAACGACGCCATCAAGAGCCACGGCTCCGTTTGCCACGGCGGCTTCGCGCGTCATCCGCGCAACGCCCAAGGGGCGGCATCCGGCCTCTACCAACATCACAGCGCCGCCCTTAGCGAGCCGCTCTTGATAGGCTTGCGCCGCTGAGGGCGTGACTTGCAGCGCAGTCAGTTTATCCGCAAGGCCCTCCGCGTCCGTGAATGTCCGAACAATCTGTGGCGCAACCTTTTGCTCAAACACGAGCGCATCGCGCGCCGCCATCGCCTGGTCCGCGCGTTCAAAATACCGCGTGATGATCTTTGTCATTGTGCCTCCACTGGCTTTGGTTGTGCGGTCGCTACAGGGCGCGACGTCCGGGAAACGCCACGGCGGATCACGAGCGGAATAGCAATGAGAATAGCCATAACAAGGAATGCCATCTCGATCGTGAAGACTACATTATAGGGCGTGCTGGGCTGAAGTCCCGCAAGGCTTGGGGCCGCCACAAGGATGTCACGGACAATTCCAGCCAGTGCGACGCCAATGCCGGCACAGGTTGCCTGCACCGCACCCCATGCCCCAAGCGACAATCCGATCTGGTCTGGCGGGGCATTTCGGATCGTGGCCGTAAGCGTGCCGTGCCCAAACAGGCCGGCACCAAGCCCAGTGGCCAACGTGCCCACGCAAAAGACAAACGCCCCACCATGGACCGAAGAAAGGATAATCGCCGCGAACCCCGGCAAGCCGATCATCGCGCCGAATGTGGCCAAACGCACAGGGTCCCCGCCAATCGCGAGCGCACGCGATGCGATACCAAACCCCATCAACGTGCCACCCGCGAACAATGCCGTCAGGCGCGTCGTCTCAGCCACTGAGAACCCAAGCGCTTGGCCGCCATATGGCTCCAGCAAGACATCCGCCATACCAAAGCCAAATGTGCCTAAGCCGATCACAACCAACAGCCGCATCGTCCCGGGTAAGGCGATCAACCGCCCCCATGCATCTAGGAATGACACCTTCGGCGTCTGCGCCGTGCGCAAGGCGCGCGACCGGTCACGAGATTCCTGTTTCCACATCGCAATCAGATTGAGCGCGACAGTCACCACCGCAGAGCCTTGGATCACTTGGATCAGCCGGCCCGGCGTATAATCGGCCAGTAACGCGCCATAGATTAGCGCGCTCACGACCATCCCGAGCAACAGCATGACATACATCAGGCCTACGACCTTTGGGTGGTCCTCTTGCTTGACCAAATCCGTCGCAAGCGCCAACCCCACCGTCTGCACGATATGCAGACCAGCCCCCACCAGCAAAAACGCAAGCGCCGCAGACGACAAGCCTAGCCACCGAGGGGCATCTACCGCCTCGCCGTAGCCCGAAAGGACCAAAAGCGCGAAAGGCATAATCGCAAAGCCGCCGAATTGGTACATCGTGCCCTTCCAGATGTAGGGCACGCGCCGCCAGCCGAGGGCAGACCGATGTTCATCCGATTTGAAGCCGACCAATGTTCGAAATGGTGCAAACAGCAATGGCAGCGCGAGCATACCTGCCACAAGCGCCGCCGAGACATCCAACTCAACAATCATCACCCGATTGAGCGTGCCCATCAACAGTACCAACGCCATGCCGACCGTTACCTGAAACAAAGACAACCGCAGCAATCGCGACAGCGGCACATCCTTGGTCGCGACATCCACAAACGGCAGATAGCGCGGCGCGATAGAGGCCAGCTTGTTAAGGGCAAAGGCGCGATACTTCATGGGTCCATTTACCACCACGGGTCGATGATCAGCTGACATAAGTGGCCAGCCAAGCGCTCAGACAAAAAGAGAGCGCCCTCAGGCGAAATCGCCCGGGGCGCGGATGATCGACTAAAACGTGCCGATCACAGGGGGTGCATCTGCGGAAGCCCGAATTGTGCCGGGTTGCAGGATGGCCTTTGCTGATGTGCCATCAGCAAGAACGATGGTCACTTCACGTGCGCCGCCGTCTAGATCTTTTGTATAGGCCACTTTCGCGGTATCCGCGTTTGGTACTGTCATGGCAGACGCCATTTCATCCCCGGAGCCAAGAGGCTGACCGGACAAGAAGTCCGACACCCAAGACGTGTTGCTTAGAACAGCAACGTGGACCGCGAACGACCCAACGGCGACTGCGCCAAGAAACAGGGGGACCCCGACGGACGGGGACACAACAAGCCACATTTTTGCATTGTTCATTGTCTATCCTTCCTTAGCCGAGCCAAGGCGTTGCAGACGCCACAAGAATGTGTGCCAGAAGCGCGATAGCCCCGAATACGCGGGTGCCATCAATGAGGTAGCTATGCACTTCCTCGGCCTCTTTTAGGGTCAGACCGGTTGGCCAGACCTTCTCTGGATCATCGGACATGTCCAAACTCCTCCATGGTTAGGTTTCGGAACCCACACGAAGACGGCTTGGCAAGATGCGATGGCCACTCTCGTGGATTCACGGCCCAGCCCATTATTTAGGCCACAGCCGATAGGAAAACTGTGTACTTTTTTATTTACATTGTAAACTGTCTATATAAGTTTACATATTTTAATGAGCATTAACAAATATTTAACAAAAGAATTACCGCAGATCACATTCAAATTCGGAAATTATCCACAACCCTGCGGTTGTCCAACGCACACCCCGTCGCAACCAGAGATGGGCCAGTCTAATCGATAGCGGCGCCGAATCCAGTGACAGTCAAACCGCAATAAACCACCCAGCAAAAAGGGCGCAGCGGTGGACCATTTCAACTATGGAACCGCTGCGCCCTGCCATTAGATTTAGCTGAACGTGAAGCCCTTAGAACCCGTCAGGCAACAAGGCGTCAGGCATGTTTTGATAGCATACCGGCCGTACGAACCGACGAATAGACATTGTCCCGACCGAGGTCGCGCCAAAGTTGGTGGAAGCTGGGTAAGGTCCACCATGTACCATCGTGTCTGACACCTCAACGCCAGTGGGGAAGCCGTTTACCAAGACGCGGCCCGCCTTACGCTCAATGATCGGCATCAGGCTTTGGGCCATCTGCGTATCAGCGTCATCCATATGGATCGTACAGGTCAGTTGTCCCTGCAATGCCTTCGCCACAGACGCCATTTCGTCCGCATTTTGCGCAACAACCACAATGCCCAAGGGTCCGAAGACTTCTTCCTGCAACGCGTGTTCGGCCAGCCAGTCTTTGGCTGACACTTGATACAAATACGGCTTCGCTTCGCGGCCTTCACAGGCCGTGCCGAGAAGTTCACTCACGCCAGCACCTTGCGCTATGCGAGCAGCCCCGCTGCGGTAGGCATCGGCGATCCCGTCAGTCAGCATTGTCTGGCCGCCCATCTCGCTTAACGCACCCTGTGCGGCATCAACGAACGCATCCGCACCCGGAAGGACAACCGCAATGCCAGGGTTCGTGCAGAACTGCCCTGCCCCCATGCACAGCGAACCGGCCCAAGCTGCGCCCATGTCCGCGCCACGCGCCTTGATCGCTTCGGGCATCATGAACATCGGATTGACCGAGCCCAATTCACCAAAGAACGGGATCGGCTCTGGCCGTGCTGCACACAGATCAAACAAGGCGCGCCCCCCACCGAGCGAGCCGGTGAACCCCACCGCGCGGATCAGTGGGTGCTGGACCAGTGCGGTGCCGACATCGCGCTTGCCGCCTTGGATCATGCTGAACACACCCGGATGCATGCCCGTCTTTTGGATGGCTGCGTGGATCGCTTCAGCCACAATTTCGCCCGTACCGGGGTGGGCTGAGTGGCCTTTGACCACGACCGGACACCCGGCAGCCAAAGCCGCAGCGGTGTCGCCGCCAGCCGTAGAGAACGCCAATGGGAAGTTCGAGGCGCCGAATACGGCGACAGGCCCGATCGGGCGCTGCACCAGCTTCAGATCAGGGCGCGGCAGTGGCGCCCGGTCAGGCAGTGCTGGATCATGCGCTTGGTCCAGATAATCGCCCTTGAGGATGTGTGATGCAAACAACCGCAGCTGGCCAGTGGTGCGACCGCGCTCGCCCTGAAGGCGCGCCTCCGGCAGACCGGTTTCTTGGGTGCCAATTTCCGTAATCGCCTCACCGCGGGCCTCAATCTCATCCGCAATTGCGTTCAGAAACGCGGCGCGGTCCTCGCGGGAGGAGTAGCCAAAAGACCAAAATGCATCTTCGGCAGCTTCGCAGGCTTGTGCCACCAAATCGGGAGTTCCGACCGAATAGTCATGGGCAGGGCCATGCGCCGGATCAGATGCAAAGGTCCGATCACTCGCGACCCATTCGCCAGCAATCAGATGTTTTCCGTGGGGCTTAAAGCTCATCTTGGGTATCCGTTTTTTATGGGGTTTCAACTGTCAGGCGCGATTTGGCGCGCTGGGATTAGGGGTCCTCGGGCGCAAGCATGGTGCTAACGAACTGGTCGCCGCGCCCAT
>Ga0228634_1001588_pt1 | contig 12853 bp, 10 predicted proteins | sample 42DmetaG_FD_190063 | JGI IMG/M metagenome (GOLD analysis project Ga0228634, IMG submission 190063) | Seawater microbial communities from Monterey Bay, California, United States - 42D | ecosystem: Environmental > Aquatic > Marine > Coastal | place: USA: California | collected 2016-09-27 | reverse complement strand
AGCGTCGCAAACCTATCAGCCAGCAAGGCCGCCAACGCTGTCCGAGAGGGTGCCGCATGTTCGATCAAATCACGGGCATACCGCAAGTCCTTAGCCGCGTTGGTTATCGTAAACTGCGCCCCGTCGTAATTGCCGTCTAGCGCAGGGCCAACGGCCTTTTGCAGCGTGCCGGAGCGGGCCGCCCCACTCATCATGATGTCATATAACGCGCGGGCATCAACGTTCATTTTCTCGGCGCATTGGAATGCATCCGCCAAAAGCATCGTGGTACCCTGCGTGACCAAATTGTTCAGCAGCTTTGCAGCATGCCCGGTGCCAGCATCGCCAAAACGGCGCACCGTTTTTGAATAAGCGCCAACGATCGCTTCAACCTCGGGAAAATGCGCAGCATCGCAGCCGACAAGCGAGGCGAGGCTACCTTCGCGCGCCTGCTGCGGCCCACCCGTTAGCGGCGCATCGGCAAAAACGGCCCCCCGCGCCGCTAGATCACGCGCCAACTGCGCGCTGGTTTCAGGCCGGGATGTGCTGGTGTCGATCCACATTTGTCCCGCACTGAAATGGGGCATCAATTCATTAGCCAGATCAGCGATGACCTCTGCGTTCGGCACACAGGTGATCAAGACTTCGCAGCCCTGCAGCAGTTCCAGCGCACTGGCCGCTTCAATCGCGCCCTTCGCCAAGAGGCCCTCGACCGGCGCCCGATTTTTGTGGGGCAAAACCACAAGCGGATGCCCCGCCGCCAATAGGCAAGACGCCATGCCAGCGCCCATCAGTCCGACGCCGATAAAGCCTATGGCGGGCAACGTCATAACGCGGCTTCGGTCTTTGCGGTTGTTGCCATGCGTACCAATAGATCAAAGGCTTGGCGCGTGGCGCTCACGTTAGCGATCCCTTGGCCTGCGATATCAAACGCGGTGCCGTGGGCGGGCGTGGCGACAGGGATGGGCAAGCCACCGGCGACGGTCACGCCCCTTTCGAACCCCATCAGCTTGATCGCGATCTGACCCTGATCGTGGTACATTGTAACCACCGCGTCGACCTCACCCCGTTTGGCCTTGAGGAAAACCGTGTCCGAGGGCCAAGGACCGGTCACATGCATTTGCCGGTCCTGACAGGCTTTGACGACCGGCTCGATGATATCGATCTCTTCGCTGCCGAACTTACCGTTGTCTCCCGCATGCGGGTTCAACGCGGCAACCGCGACGTGTGGCCGTGCTTTGCCAGAGCGCGCGAGCGTGGCATGCGCCAGCTCAATCGCACGCTGGATGCCCGGAGCGTCGATGTTGGCCGCCACATCTTTGAGCCCAATGTGGCTGGTCACGCGGGTGGTCATCAAATCGTCCAAGACGTTGATTTCCGAATGATACCCAGTGAACCCAAGATACCGCGCCATATAGCGATGCTCGTCCTCGGCGTTCAGACCAGCAGAGGTCATTGCAGCCTTGTTGAAGGGTGCAAACAACACGCCATCCACAAGGCCCGCTTGCGCAAGATCAAGCGCCTTATCCAAGCACCTCAGGGACGTCGTGCCGCCCGCTACGGTTACTGCGGCCACTTGGACCTGATCGGGATCAACAGTCGCAAGGTCAAGGTGCACAAGCCCTTCAAAACCTCCGATGGCCCCCTCTTCAATCGTGTTGAGCGTTACCTCAATGCCCGCTTGTTCGGCCCCGCGTTGCCAAAGATGGGCATCGCCAACCAAAATGATATCTGCGGCTTGGCACACCCCATCCTCAGACAACAGCTTAGCAATCAGTTCAGGACCAATTCCAGATGGATCACCGGGGACAATAGCGAGTTTGGGGCGCATCATTCGGCCTCTTTTTCAGATTGAGCTTCTGCAACCGAGGCGGCGATGTTTTTCTCTGCCGTCTGTAGGTGCAATTTCAGGGCGCGACGTGCGGCAACCGGATCACGGGCTTTTAGCGCCTGAACGATATCCAAATGTTCCTGCCGGGTGGCATCGCGGCCCGCATCGCGCTGCGACGACAAAAACCGCACGCGCCATAGCCGGGCATTATAGGTGGCATGTGTTTCCGCCAAGGCGGCATTGTTCGCGGCCGCTACAATTGCTGCGTGAAACGCCATGTCGCGCCGAAATGCCTCTAGCTTGCCTTCGGAATTCCGGGCCTCTTTGATCGAGGCGTTGATCCGCTCAATTTCAGCCAAATCAGCGTCGCTCGCATGTGTACAAGCCAACTCTCCGGCTAGCGCCTCAAGCGCGCCTTGGACCCGCAACCAGTCATTGATTTCATCAAGCGAAGGGTCCGCAACGCTGGGGCGGCGGGTCGGGCCGTACGTAATAAGCCCCTCCCCCTCAAGAATACGCAAAGCCTCTTTCAGGGGGGTCCGGCTAATCCCGAATGCCTCGGCCAGATCACGTTCTCGCACGGGCATACCGGGCGCTAGTTTTCCCAGCATGATGAATTCACGCAGATTGTCCGCCGCCTCCGAAGCCAGCGACTTGCGCGGCTTGAGATCGGCGAAATCGCGCAGTTCATTTCTCCAGGCAGGATCTTCCATGCTATTTCCCCCACCGCAGAACGAGCGGATCAAGCGGCCGCAGCAGATCAATCATCCGCGACCGAATATCGGGGTGCAAGGGCGGGATCGGGTGGCGACAGAACTCAGACTTGATCACGCCACCCTCTACCATCGCGGCCTTGCACGACTGCCAACCACATTGCCGGTTTTCGTGATTAATCGCCATCGCGACGCGGCCATAAGCCTCTGTCGCGCCAGAGATGTCACCCGAATGATATTTGGTGATAACCGGTTTGATCTGATCCACGATCATACCGCTGGTCATTGACCCTGTCGCGCCGGCGTCAAGATCAGCCAAAAGAGTAATCGCCTCTTCGCCGTCGAACGGTGCCTCGATCGCATCACCGCCCTCTGCGATCAGGGCACGGATTTTGTTGGCCGCGCGCGGGCATTCGATCTTGAACAGCTTCACGGCCTCAATCTCACGCGCCATGCGCACCAGTAGAGGAACCGGCAAATCCACACCTGACAAAGGCGCGTCCTGAACCATGATTGGGATACCGACCTCACCCACAGCGGCGAACTGCTCAAAGCTTTGCTCAGGCGTGCCCTTAAGCAATGCCCCATGATAGGGCGGCATCATCATAACAATGTCTGCGCCCAAGTCCTTGGCGAAACGCGCACGCTCAACGGCAATTTGGGTGGCGTAATGGCTGATCGTGATGATCACCGGCACCCGGCCTGCGATATGCTCAACGCTCAGCCGCGCCAACACCTCACGCTCCGCGTCCGAAATCAGGAACTGCTCCGAGAAATTGGCAAGGATGCAAATTCCATCCGCGCCTTGATCGATCAGACAATCAAGGACACGTTTCATGCCCTCCAGATCGGGGGTGCCATCGTCATGAAACGGGGTCGGTGCGACGGGCCATATGCCGGTGTAGGTGCTCATTCGGTGATCTCGAAGTGTTCCAGGTATTTATCAGTGATCGTGATCCCAAGACCCGGCTTTTCCTCGTCCAGTTGCAAGAAACCATCTTGCGCCTCTGCATCACCTTCAAAGATGTAATAGAACAGCTCGTTGCCGACTTCGACATCGAAAACCGGGAAATATTCCGACATTGGGCAGTTCGTGTTGGCCATCGTGACGTGATAATTGTGCATCTGGCCGGCATGCGGGATGACGGGCACCTGATGCGCCTCGGCAATGGCGTTGATTTTTTGGGCCGCCGTGATCCCGCCAACGCGGTTCGTGTCGTACTGCAAAACGCTCACGGCGTTGGTCTGCAACAAGTTCTTGCACCCCATAACCGAAAACTCATGCTCGCCACCAGAAATCGGCACGATGTTCATGGCGTTCAGTTCCGCGTAGCCGGTGGTATCGTCGCCAATCACCGGCTCTTCCAGCCAACGCAACTCAAACGGGGCCAGCTTGGGCAGCATGCGTTTGGTGTAGTCGAGGTTCCAGCCCATGTAGGCATCGGCCATCAAATCCTTGTCGTAGCCGATCACTTCGCGCACGCATTCGATCCGCTTGAGGTTTTCGCGCATCCCCGCCATGCCGTCCCGTGGCCCCCAGCCAAAGCGCATCTTGAACGCTTGATATCCGGCTTTCATCGCCTCTTCGGCCTCGGCCTGCATCACATCAATAGGGCCGGAATAAAGCTTGGAGTAATAGACTGGGATTTCCTCTTTGGTGCGCCCCCCGAGCAGTTTGAACACTGGTTTATCGACGAGTTTACCCATCAAATCCCAGATCGCGATATCAATGGCCGACATCGCGGTCATGCCCACGCCTTTGCGGCCCCATGCTTGGGTGCGCCGGTACATCTTTTCCCAGATGTAGGCATAATCGAACGGGTCTTCACCCACGACCAGCGGCGCATACCAATCATCAATCGCCTTCTTCGTGACCGAGGGCGCAAGTGCGGCATTGCCGATGCCAATGGTGCCGTCGTCGGCCTCTACCTCACAGGTCAGCCACTGGTGAAAGCGGAACGATTCCATCGCGTCACCCTTCATGCCCAGCGCATCAGAGGCGTTGGTGCAGAAGTTCCCTTGTGGCGGGACCGTCGGCCCCGCCCAGTTCCAGACACGGGTGCGGATCGATTTGATTTTAGTCATGGGTTATTCTCCCGTGGATTGGAGTGGATCGCGTTGGCGAAACAGGCGCCAGCAATAGGGCCCGAACAACGCGAGTACGGTTAAGACGAAAAACAGGAGCGTCAGGGGGCGCGTGAACATCAGCCACCATTGATCATCGAGCATGATCAGAGATTGGCCGAGCCGTTTCTCCAGCATCCCCCCAAGGATCAACCCGATGGCTAATGGCACAACCGAATAGCCAAAGCGGCGCATGAAATAGCCGATCACGCCAGACCCGATCGCGATGTAGACATCCAGCATAGACTGATCGAGCGCATAGGCCCCAACGATCGAAAACGTGAAAACGATAGGCCATAGAATTTGCACCGGAACAAAGGTCACGCGTGCAAACAGCTTGGCCCCAAACAGCCCCACAAAGATGAACGTGATGTTGACCAGCAGCATTGACCAAAAGATCGCATAAGCAAATTCGGCCTGCTCGGTGAACATGGTTGGCCCGGGCTGAAGCCCGTGGACCATCAGCCCCGCGAGGATAACGGCGGCCGTCGGGCTGCCCGGAATGCCCAAGGCCAAGGTGGGCACCATCGCTCCGCCCGTGGCTGAATTGTTCGCTGCTTCGGACCCAGCGATGCCCTCAATCGCACCCTTACCAAATTCCTCAGGCGTTTTGGACCAACGGCGCGCCTCATTGTAGCCAATCATTGAGGCAACGGTCGCGCCCTCGGCGGGCAAGATGCCAATAAACGTACCGATGCCCGAACTGCGCAAAATCGTCTTCCAGACTTTGCGATAATCCGCGCGAGAGGGCAGCTTGATCGCCTTGAGCAGGATTTGACGCCGCTCAACGCTTAGCCGTTCTGCCTGAACCAACAGCTCGGATATCCCGAAAATACCGATCATGACCGGGACAAAACCGATCCCTTCGGACAGCTCATTGAACCCAAACGTAAAACGTTCAACCGTGGTCAAAAGATCCTTGCCCACCGTTGCCAGCAAAATGCCGACGCACCCCGCGATGATGTTTTTGAGCGGCGTGCCATCCCCAATGGTGGCCAGCATCGAAATCCCAAAAACCGTCAGCGCAAAGTATTCTGGTGGCGCAAAGTTGTAGGCCATCCGCGCAAGCAATGGCGCGGCGAGCATCAGGCAAATGACAGAAATAATCCCACCAATTGTCGACGAAACAGTCGCCATGCCCAGCGCCCTGCCCGCTTCACCGCGCTGGGCCATTGGATAGCCATCCAAGCAGGTCGTGGCACTTGCGGACGTGCCGGGTGTGTTGATTAAGATCGCCGTAATCGCGCCTGCGAATGTGGCCGCGCAATAGATCGTCGTCAGGATGGCAATCGCGGGGATCGGCTCCATCGTAATGGTGAACGGCAGCAATAGGGCGGCACCGGTTGTGGCATTCAACCCCGGTAGCGACCCAATGATGACCCCCGCCAGCGTGGCTGCAAACAGCAACACAAGCAGCTGTGGGTCCATCAGTGCGAGAAGTCCGGCAATAAGCGGTTCCATATGGGTTATCCGTACCAGAGGTTCGTCAGAAAGCCGCGCGGGAAGCGGATCCGGAACACCAAATCAAAGAGAAGAAATACGAGTGCGGGGCTGATGAAAGCGACCAATCCGATGCTCCAAAGCCGCCGTTCGCCCCAGAGCCAAGCAAGCCCCCCAGCAAAGACGCCCAAGCCCAAGAATAGGTCGATTTGGGCGACCAGTGAAAAGACCACAAACATGCCAATGCTGCGCCAGACGTTTGCGCCCACGACACCGTGCTCAATCGGCTTGTCAAAGGTCATCACCAGAACAGAAAGTGCGATGATCAAGATCAGCACCATCTGCGGGAAATCTTCCGGCTGCATACCGCGCAACAAAATCGGCGGAACACGGTCGAACTGGGTACTTAGCCAGTAGGCGAGTAGGCAAAAGACGATCGTGCCGCAGGGCACCGCGTAGCGCGTCATGGATGACATCCTAGAAAAATGCGGAAAGCTCAGGCCGACCCGCAACACATAAGGTTACGGGTCGGCAGTTTAGTGCGCGTGCTTACTCGATGAAGCCCAGCTCACGCAGAGCGGCATCCATATCAGCCTGCATCGACGTCAACTGATTGCCCCAAACATCAGAGCCAGCGACCGAATTCGCATCAAGCCCAACCGATGTCAGGAAACCCTGGTAAACGGTGTGACCCATTGCATTCATTAGTGAAGCTTCGATTTTTTCAGCCACCGCATCTGGCGTGTCGGCATGAACAACAAACCCGCGCACGGTTGAGAAGTTCGCATCAATTCCCAGCTCTTGGGCGGTTGAGACATCGGGCAACCCGCTCATCCGTTCTGGCGCCAGAACCACGATGGGGCAGATATCGCCCGCTGCAATCTGCGACCCCGCCTCTGCGAGGTTAAGGACCGCCACATCAACGGCGCCCGCAACAAGCTGCGTGGCCAGTTCGCCGCCGCCGTCAAACGGGATGATTTTGGGGGTCGCAAGCTCACCGCGACGTGCAAACATAAATGCCGATACGTCATCGATACCGCCAAGGTGGGTTGTGCCGTAGGTCAGCGGGTCGTCTTTTTGAGCGGCCACAAAGGCCTCTGCATTGTCGTACACGCCGCAACGGGTCATCAGGATCTGTGGATCATCGGTGCCGCGCGCGATTGGGCGGACGTCATCCAGAGTCATATCGGTTTTGCCAAGTGCCACAGTCGCCGAGTGGCCGATGGTAAATGTTAAGATGCTGTGACCATCGGCTTCTTGCGTCAGGTAGTAATCCATCGCAGTGGCACCACCGCCCCCACGCTTATTGACGACGACCATGTCCGTGCCAAGCTCACGCCGCGCGCGGATCATCATCATCCGTGTGGTCACATCTGTACCGCCGCCATTCCCGGCGTGGGTGATCACTTCAATTGTTTTAGTTGGGTATTCTTCAGCGAGAACCTCACCACCGAGGAGCGCTGCGGCAGATGCCAAAGCCAAAAGTTTCTTCATAATTTCCTCCCATGCGTTCGACGCTTTCTGCGCCTTGTGTGGCGGATATCATAATATTCAATATTTTGGAATACCAAATATTGTTGTGAAAATTGGGTATGACCTCCTGATGGAATGCAAGCGCCCTAGGGACACGCGTTCGACGTTGGCTGCAAAGGATGGCACGGCCGCAAGTTCGACATTGACCAAGGGGCACTGCTAGCACGGCAGCGCAGAAAGTTTCGGTAGCCTGAAAGCGGTGCATTACCCCAAGCCAAACCTCCTAGGCTCGCTGGAAGCCCTACTCCAATGAAAAGATCACCACCAAGGCCGCCGGCTTTGGTCTCCGCATTCGCATAGCTCTCTCGCGCATTAACCGATGCTTAACCATTGTTGCCTAACGATTACCCCCTCAAATGTCGCTAGATCGCAAACCGCCATCCAACCGAAGTAGGCCTTTGACATGATCGACACCGATATAGTCCGCCGGAACAGTGTTTCGGTCATTGGAACAGGAGCAAGAACGCTTGTGTTGGCGCACGGATTTGGGTGCGATCAAACTATGTGGCGGCTGTTAACGCCCTATCTTCAAGATGAATTCCGCATCGTCCTGTTTGACTATGTTGGCTCCGGAAAATCCGACCCCAAAGCCTTTCGCGGCAAGAAGTATTCCGAACTGAGCGGCTACGCAGAAGACATTATCGACGTCTGCGACGCGTTGGAGCTGCGCGATGCAATCCTCGTCGGGCATTCCGTAAGTGCGATGACTGGGCTCATTGCAGCGATCAAGGCACCTGATCTGATATCCAAATTGGTTATGGTGTGCCCTTCTCCGTCGTTCCTAAACGACCCACCTCATTATAACGGTGGCTTTGAGCGCGCCGATCTAGAGGGGCTCATCGACCTTATGGATCAAAACTACATCGGATGGGCTAACAACCTCGCCCCACTCGTAACGGGTACCAACGGGGATGCTATGGCAGACGAACTGGTGGAAAGCTTCTGCTCAACCGACCCGATTTTTGCAAAAACTTTTGCCAGAGCCACGTTTTTCTCTGATTGCAGGCATTTACTCGACAAGGCCAAGCAACCCACATTGATCCTTCAAAGCACGCATGACGCCCTCGCAAGTGTCTCTGTGGGCGAATTTCTGCACGCAAAAATGACTGCATCGCAGCTAGAGATCGTGGAGGCGAATGGTCACTGCCTACACATGACCCACCCTACTCAAATTGCGCCGTCGGTTATACGATTTGCGAAAGAATGAGCCGAAACCTCGCCACTGGATTGATATTGACCAAGTGCCCTGCGGATTCTTGATCACGACGAAGGATCGTATCATCAGGACGGCAAATCAGAGCTTCTCCGAAAGCCTAAGCCGGCCGCCCTGTGCGCTCGAAGGTCGTTGCCTCGATACGCTTCTGACAAAGGCATCCCAGTTGTTTTTCGATAGCTACGTGGTGCCCACCGTCTTTCGGGAGGGATATTGCAACGAGATACTCATCACACTTGAAGCAGATAACGGCCTGCCTCTGCCCAAAGTCGTAAACGTTAGGCAAATGGACGATGGCAACCTGGCTTGGGCTTTCGTTGAGGCCGAAAACCGTACGGGCCTGTTTAAAGAACTCGAGGCTGCACGAAGCGCTGTCGAGGAACAGCGAGAGGAATTGGATCAACTATGCCGCACGGACGCACTCACCGGCCTTGCCAATCGCAGAGAGTTCGATGAGGCGCTGAAACGCCTTTTCAAAGAAGCCGAGAGATCGCATCAGCCACTCGCACTCGTGATCATGGACATCGACAACTTCAAGTCAATCAATGACAGCTATGGCCACGATGTAGGGGACGCAGCCCTCCAAGGACTGGCCGATATTCTTAGAAAGATCTCAAGAGACACTGATTTTGTTGCGCGGTTTGGCGGGGACGAATTTGCCATTATTCTTCCAAATACCGAAGCACAGGACGCAGAGGAGATTTGCGCGCGTTTCCATCAATCTATTTCCAAATTCACTTGTGAACGCGCGATGACAATTAGCATCGGAATTTCAGATCGAACCCAATGTTCGCCAATAGAATACCCACTCGCGCTCAAACGCGCAGACCGCGCGCTGTATACTGCAAAGCAAGCAGGCAGGAATGCCACCGCCATTTGGGGGCCCTCATCAGCTTCAGAGGCTGTTGGGCAATCAAAACCCGAATACATCACCAAAACCAATATCTGAGTCTCAAGCAGTTTGGACGAACGCCGGGCGAACGTTGATCTAAACTCAGAGAAACGCTGATTCAGCGAAGGCGCTGCGGAATTTATGCTTCAAGTACAAAAGGTGGCTATGCATCGCCAATGCTACATTCTGGAAATCTAAGCTGACCTGCTGCACTTAGCATATAACGCTTAGCCGGGCTCATGCCCAGCGGGGCCATATCGACGGCGCTACTGTAGAACTATGACACTTGGGAAATAAAGTGGCGGACTGGGGAGGATTCGAACCCCCGACCCCTTGATTCGTAGTCAAGTACTCTATCCAACTGAGCTACCAATCCGCGTGTGGGTCGTTTAGCCCCCAGCTCCGACACGCGCAAGGGCTAAATCACACAATTTCGAGAATGCCATCGCGGGGCAAGCAAATGCAAAAAGTGGTGCCGCTAGGCCCGGTCTCCTTTAGGGTCAAAGTCCCGCCGTGCCCCTTGATCAACTCAGCCGCGATGGCGAGACCTAGCCCCGTGCCCCCCTTGCGCGCAGTGCCCTGAAACGGCTGAAACAAGTACTCTTGCGCGCGCGGCGGCAGGCCCGGCCCCGTATCAACAACCTCAATCCACCATGCACGTGCATCCTCATGGGCGCACATCGTGATCGTGCCCGGTATGCCTGTGGCCGCGATCACTTGGCGCGCATTCCGGACAAGGTTCCCCAACACTCGGTGCAATTGATCCGGGTCGGCGCGAACCTGCATACCCGATGGAATGTCCGCGCTGATGCTGACCACATCGGCAGCAACAGCCAATTGCTCAGATTCGGCAATGTCCTCAGCCAGCGTCGCAAGGTCGAACCGCGTAAGGGCCGGTGGGCTTTCCTCCGCCTTGCCAAAAGCCAGCGTCCCCTCGCACAGCGATACGGCGCGACTGATCGAGTTCACGATCTTGGGGCCCACACGTTTTACCGTTGGATCATCCACACTTTCGAGACGATCGCCCAGCAATGTCGCGGTTGTGAGAATGTTGCGCAGATCATGGCTGATCTTAGCCACGGCACCGCCCAATTGCGCAAGACGCTCCTTTTGCTTGAGCGATTGGCTCAGCTGGCTCTGCATCGCCGATAATGCCTCTTCTGCGGCGCGGAGCTCCACCACCGAGGAGGCGGGCGTTACGATCCGGCGCGCATCCTCCGGGGCTTCGGCGAACCGGTCCATCTGATCCACAAGCCTACGGATCGGCATTACCAACACCCGACGCACCGCCATAAACAGCAGCACCGCCGTGATCGCAGAAATCATCAACGACAGCCAAAAGATGTTGCGTCCATACTCAAGCAAAGCCGCATGAAGCGGTCGCGAGTCGAGCGCGAATTCAATCTGTATCCCGCCACCCATCACGGGCTGGCCCAGAACACGGATCACCTCGGGTTCGGGGTTGATCAAACGGCTCATTGCGTCACGAATTAGGACCCACGCACGGTCATCGCGCAGATCAACGGTCTGCCCGACGGGAAACGGCAGAGGGCCTGACAGCACCAATTCCCGCGCCACATCCCGGCGCAGAACGACGTTTAGAACGCCCGCGTTGCGCAACAGTTCTTGCTCAACCTCCGGCGCAATCATCTCACCCGCGGCCAAAAGGTTGAGAGACGCGATCTGTGCCCGCTCTAACCGAGCCAGCAGGTATTCCTCTCGGAAGCGGGCAATCGAGGGCATAAAAATCAGGATCTCCGCCACCATGACGAAAATCACGGTCAGAACAAGGAAGCGGCCAGAAAGTGTGTTGATCATCGGCTCTGCTGTGTTGGGTGTGCGGAGGGGCACCCAATGGGACGCCCTCCCCTGTCATATATAATTGACACCGTTCTGTCCAATATGGCGGCGCGAATTTTGCTTATGGTAGAACCTTTTGCACGAAACGCACGACCCGTTTGACCGTTGGATTATCGAACAGGCGCGGCACGTAATATTGCCCTGCGGCACGCTTGTTGATCTCAGCGAGCGTTGGGTAGGGCGCGATCATGGCGGCCACGGCTCCGATCTTGAGCTTGTTGGCCAACACAAGAGACCACGTCTGGATCAGCTCCCCCGCATGGGCCCCCGCAATGGAGGCCCCCACGGGACGCCCCTTGACGATCATGACCTTGATCAGACCCTCCGTTTTGCCTTCGGCGATTGCGCGATCATTCTCATGGTAGGGAAAGCGGACAACCTCCAACTTGTCGCCATGCGCCTCACGCGCCTGCGCCTCCGTCAGGCCAACCTGAGCCAGCTCAGGGTCGGTGTAGGTGGCATAAGGAACATGATCCTCGCGGATTTTGGCCGGCAACCCGAACAGCATGGAGCGGATGATTGTCGCCCCGTGATAGCCCGCAACATGGGTGAACTGATGACGTCCCGCAGCATCCCCGATGGCGTAAACCTTAGAATTCGTGGTTTTCAGCGCCATGTCAGTTTTCACGCCGCGCCGATCATACTCAATCCCCGCCTTTTCCAGATCAAGCTTATCGACATTGGGCTGACGCCCCACCGCCATCAACAGGTGTGAACCCGCAAAGACCGAGCCATCCTTTGTATGGACCTCAATCGCCCCTGCACTGCCCGTGATCTTTTCGGCAATCTGCCCTTCCGCGATCTCAATCCCCTCGGCACGCAGCCGATTTAGGACAACCTCAGCCATCTCAGGATCATCCCGGCCCAGCGCCTTTGCGCCCTCGAGCACTGTTACCTTTGACCCCAAACGCACATGCGCCTGCGCCATTTCCAGCCCGATGGGACCACCACCGATAATGATCAAATGCTCTGGCTGCTCACGCAGATCAAACAGGGTTTCATTCGTCTCATAGGGGACGGTATCAAGCCCCGGGATCGGCGGCACAAAAGGGCGCGATCCGGTCGAGATTACAACACGGCGCGCCGTAATCTGATAAGGGCCGGCCTGCACAGTTTTGGCGTCAATAAACTTGCCAAACTCCCGGATCACCCGAACGCCCATCCCCTCAAACCGCTCTTGGCTATCAACGGGTGCGATCGTGTCGATCACCTTGTGCACATGATCCTTGGCCGCGGCATAGCTGACCTCGGGCATTACCGGGGTCACA
>Ga0228634_1001580_pt1 | contig 12886 bp, 13 predicted proteins | sample 42DmetaG_FD_190063 | JGI IMG/M metagenome (GOLD analysis project Ga0228634, IMG submission 190063) | Seawater microbial communities from Monterey Bay, California, United States - 42D | ecosystem: Environmental > Aquatic > Marine > Coastal | place: USA: California | collected 2016-09-27 | reverse complement strand
AAAAATCAATGTCTTCCATAAATATTTCAGTTGGGTATGGACAAAGAAACAACGGTGTCTCAACGGACTTTAGAGAAAATTATACCAGTCTTAATTTTAGTTTAATAATGGCTCCTGGGAATTTTGAGAAATGGTTTGTGAAAAGAAAGTACAACTAATGTCTGCTAAACAGTTTTCATATTATCTTTTTAGTTTTTTGATTATTGTTCTACTGAACTCTTGTGTAAACGATTTAGAAACAATTGAAAGAGTTACGTCTAGATCAGACGCACCAGATGATGTTACCGAAAACCTCAAAATCTTACACACCGATTCTGGTTACTCTAAATTTGAATTGTATGCAACTTTAGCAGAGACTTACACTAAACCTGAGGCAATTACCAAACTAAAAAAAGGATTAAAAATAAACTTTTTTAATGATCAAGGAAAAATTGTTTCAAGCCTATCCGCACTATATGGAGAAATTGACTCTGAAAAAGGAACTTTTTATGCTAAAGATTCAGTTGAATTGTACAACTATGAACAAAAACAACGTTTAGAAACCGAAGAGCTAACATGGAATCAAAAAGATAGTTCTATCGTGACAGATAAACCAGTTATAGTTTATAACAAAAAAGGAATAATGTATGGTGATGGACTAAAATCTAAACAAGATTTTTCTACATATGAATTCATTTCCCCTAAAGGAACAATTGACATAAAAAATAAAGAAGATGAATAGTTACAATAAATTTATGCTAAAACTTTGGTTATTAGCTTCAATAGCTTTACCTATAGTTATTACTTACCTTGTGATCAAAGATGGTTTTGACAAATGGGGTGCTTATTATGTTTTAGCAGGTTTTACGTTTCTCATATATTTACTAAGAAGGTTTATGATGAAACGCATGGAAAAACACCTTCAATTTCTTAAAGAAAAAAATGAGGCAGAAAAAAAGCAATAAATAAAGCTTATTATTTAGACGCTAAATCGCTTTGAGGTGCTTGGTTTAAACTTCCGTAAGCATCACAGTGTCCAGCAGTTGATGTACTACAAGATACAATTAAAAGTGTTAATAATGCCCCTATAACTGTTAAAGTGAAAATCTTTTTCATACTATTATTTGTAAATGTTTCCATTAATATACACAAATTTAGAATAATTATTAATAACTACCTCAAAAAAAAAGGATTATAATTTAAATATTAAGCGAAGTTTTCTATGAAAATAATTTTAGTATTTCTTTTTTTAACCCTATCCCAACTTGTTTTTGGACAAAAAAAGTACACCCTAAACTTCACTAATTCTGACTACAAAACAATTAAAAAAAACATTCCTCAAACATTTGAAGACAGTATCGATTTAATTAAATTTTTAAAAAACATTCAAAATACAGCTATCAAAAAAGGATACCTACTTGCTTCTTTTGACTCTATTCATTTTCAAAAAAAAACATTTACAACACAATTTAGATTAGGGCAGAAATTTGGAAAAGCTCATTTAACTATTTCTGAAGAAAACCTTTGGGTGCTAAAAGAGTCAATGAATATCAATGAAAAATTCATTAGAAATGTTGACTTTACACCTTTACAAATTTCAAATATTCTAAAAACAATTAATAACACCTTAGAGAATAATGGCTATCCTTTTGCTTCTGTATTTCTAACCAATCCAAAAATTGAAGGTATTGATTTAACAGCAGAAATTTCAATAAGTAAAAAACAGTACTACGAATGGACAAAAATTCACTTAAAAGGAGATAATTCTATTTCTGATAAATATATTACCAACCTCATCGGAATTAAGTTAAATACTCCATTTAATCAAAGTGAGTTTAAAAAAATATCAAAAAGGCTAAAACAAGCCAACTTTATAACTGAAATTAAACCAGCTGAAATTCTTTTTACGCAGGAAGGTGTTGAACTTTTTTTATACTTAAAATCGAACCCAATAAGTTCTGTAAATGGTGTTATTGGTTTTCAACCCAATCCCATTACCAACAGGTTAAACCTTACAGGAGATCTATCATTAAAGCTTGTCAACGTTATTAAAAGAGGGGAATTACTAGACTTGAACTGGAAAAGTATTCAGGATCAAACACAATCTCTTCAAACAAAATTAAATTATCCTTTTTTGTTTAACACCAATTTTGGTCTAGATGGTACGTTTAATCTTTATAAGCTTGATTCCTCTTTCTTAGAATTGAAATCCTCGATAGGAGTTCAATATTTTATGAAAGGTGGTAACTACATCAAGATGTTTTATCAGAATATTAGTTCAAATATTATTAGTCAAAATGCTGTTACTAATTCTATGGGGAATGTGAGTACTAATAATTATGGTATTGCTATCTCCAAAAGACAATTTGATTACCTTCCAAATCCAACAAATGGTTTTTCTATCCATACAGAAGTTTCGATTGGTTCTCGTAAATCCAATGAGAATGATACTTCTTCAACAATTATTTCTACGACTTATAGAAGTGAGTTTCTCCTTGAATGGATAAAACCTATTCATAAAAGACATATCTTCTACTTTTCGAATCATTCCAATTTTTATTTTGCTCCCGTAATATTTCAAAATGAAGTAGAACGTTTTGGAGGACAAACTTCCCAAAGAGGATTTAACGAACAAGAACTATTTGCTACAACCAAAACAACATCAAGAATTGAATACCGCTATTTAGTAGATAAAAACTCAAGGGCTTTTCTTTTCTTCGATCAAACCTGGTATGAAAACAATGCTGTTAACTATTATAAAGATACACCTTTAGGATTTGGTGCTGGTTTTTCTTTTGGTACTAATATCGGAGTTTTCTCTTTATCCTATGCCTTAGGTAAACAATTTGATAATCCTGTTTTATTAAGAGATGGAAAAATTCATTTTGGATATACCTCTTTTTTCTGATTAGGAATTCTAAACACTATTTTTTTAAAGTAATCTCACTTACTTTAAATACTTTACAAGTAAATGGTTTATTCGTTTGTTTATCTGTTTCTTCGTTATTTATAGTTGAATAAGTACTTACCGGCTCTTGTGAAATTCCATCTCCAGACGGAATAGTTTTCTCAACATGATTCCCAATAACCTCCACGTTTTTATTTAGTAGTTTGGTATTTTTTACTTTCTCTTCCTCAAACTCTACTATCACTGTTCTTGATGAATTATTCACCTGAAGAACATAATATTCAGAACCTTGAGCACAATAACTCTCGGTACTTTTTGTCCATTCCTTTTTAATTAATTCTCCCGATAACTTTATAGGAGCTAGTTTTTCCTTTTGAGCGTTTACATTAAAAAACACAAGACTGATAAACGAAAATAATATAACCGATTTCATAAAATTATTTCTTTAATGTAATTACTTCAACAATAATACCAAAAAAAATGAGACTAACCGAAAAGGATAGTCTCATTTTGATATAAAATTTAAGCTCTATTAAGCCTCTAAATTCGCGTAGCTTTCAACACTTGGGCACGTACAAATTAAATTACGATCTCCGAATGCATTGTCCACTCTTCTTACTGGTACCCAATACTTAAACTCTTTTAAATAAGAAACAGGATAAACTGCTTCTTGAGGAGTATAAGGATAATCCCAGTTTTGGTTAATGATACAATCTGCTGTATGAGGAGCATTTTTCAATAAATTACTCTCTTTTCCAACATGACCATTTTCAATCTCTTTTATCTCCGAACGGATTTTAATCATTGCTTCGATGAAACGATCTAGTTCTTCTTTATCTTCAGACTCTGTAGGTTCAATCATTAATGTTCCAGCAACTGGAAAAGAAACGGTTGGAGCATGGAAACCAAAGTCGATTAGACGTTTAGCGATATCAGCAACTTCCACTTCAGCTGTTTTTTTGAATTCTCTACAATCCAAAATCATCTCGTGCGCTACCGTACCATTTTTACCAGTATATAAAATGTCATAATGTCCTTCTAAACATTTAGCAATATAGTTCGCATTTAAAATAGCATATTCCGTTGATTCTCTTAACCCTTTTGAACCTAACATTTTAATGTAACCATATGAGATTAACAAGATCAATGCACTTCCAAAAGGAGCTCCAGAAATACCATGAATTGGATTTTCTCCACCAGTTTTGATGATCTCATTACTTGGTAAGAATGGAGCTAAGTGAGCACCAACACCAATTGGTCCCATTCCTGGTCCACCTCCTCCGTGAGGGATTGCAAATGTTTTATGAAGGTTTAAGTGACATACGTCTGCTCCAATGTTTCCAGGATTTGTCAACCCTACTTGTGCATTCATGTTTGCTCCATCCATATACACCTGACCACCATTTTCATGAATGATGCTCGTAATATCTTTTATCGCTTCTTCAAATACACCATGGGTTGAAGGATAGGTAACCATCAATCCACCTAAGGTATCTTTTAACTCTTCCGCTTTTGCTTTAAGTTCTTCTACGTTAATGTTTCCATTTTCATCACAACCAGTAACCACAACTTCAAAACCTGCCATAACAGCTGATGCTGGATTTGTTCCATGCGCTGAAGAAGGAATAATCATTTTATTACGTTGTTTGTCTCCTCTTGATTCATGATAAGCTTTAATTACCATCAAACCAGCATATTCCCCTTGCGCTCCAGAATTAGGCTGTAAAGAAACAGCAGCAAACCCAGTACATTCGCATAAATCTTTTTCCAATTCCGTCAACATTTCATAGTATCCTTGAGCTTGACTAGTTGGACAAAAAGGGTGTAAATTTGCAAAAGAAGGCATTGTGATTGGTAATAACTCACTAGCAGCATTCAATTTCATTGTACAAGAACCTAAAGGAATCATTGAATGTACTAAAGAAATATCTTTATTCTCCAAACGTTTTAAATAACGCATCATTTTTGATTCTGAATGATAGCTATTAAATACCTGATGAGTAAACACAGCATCCGTTCTTAAAAAAGAATTATTTAAAATCGCTTCAAGTTCATCAGAAGGAGAATTAGCTTTTTTATTAGCTACATTGGCAAAAACATCTAAAATTGAATTTACATCTTCAATTGTATGAGGTTCACCAAAACTTATTGAAACTTCTGATTCGTTAATGTATCTGAAGTTGATTTCTTTTGCTTCAGCTAAACTTTTTAATTTAGAAGTGTCTACATTTTTAACCCATACCGTATCAAAAATATCTTTTGAGGCAACTTCAAAACCTAATGCTTCTAAACCATCGATTGTTTTAGAAGCTAAAGAATGAATCTCAGAAGCAATTTCTTTCATTCCTTGAGGTCCATGATAAACTGCATACATACTAGCCATTACAGCTAATAAAGCTTGTGCAGTACAAATATTAGAAGTTGCTTTATCTCGTTTTATGTGCTGCTCTCGAGTTTGTAAAGCCATTCTCAAAGCTACATTTCCATCGTCATCTTTAGATACACCAATAATTCTACCAGGCATATTTCTTTTGAACTCATCCTTAGTTGCAAAAAACGCTGCATGAGGTCCACCATATCCCATCGGTACACCAAAACGTTGAGTAGAACCTAACACTACATCTGCACCAAGAGAACCTGGAGACTTTAATAAGACTAAAGACATAATATCAGCAGCAACAGCAACTTTAATATCTTTTTCTTTCACTTTTTGGATGAATCCAGATAAATCTTTCACTCTTCCGTAAGCATCAGGATACTGTACTAAAGCACCAAAGAAAGTATCGTCTCCAGTAAAAGTATTTGGATCGCCAATTACTAAATCAATATTTAGATTAGAAGCTCTTCCTTTTACAACATCTATCGTTTGAGGGAAAGCAAATTCAGAAACAAAAAATTTCGTTTTTCCTGCCTTAACATCTTTACGAGATCTTGAATTAAAAAACATAATCATCGCCTCTGCTGCAGCAGTAGATTCATCTAATAAAGATGCATTTGCGATTTCCATTCCTGTTAACTCTGTAACCATCGTTTGAAAGTTCAACAAAGCTTCTAACCTACCTTGTGAAATTTCTGCTTGATATGGAGTATAGGCAGTGTACCATCCTGGATTTGAAAGAACATTCCTTAAAATTACAGAAGGAACAATTGTTTCATTATAACCTAAACCAATAAATGATTTAAACACTTGGTTTTTGTTTCCAAGTTCAGTAACATGGTTTAAATATTCTTGTTCGGTCATAGCCTTGGTAATTTCCAACTCTCTACCTAACCTAATATGAGGGGGAATTGTCTTATCAACTAATTCAGCTACTGAATTAATTCCAATTTTAGTCAACATAGCTGAAGTTTCAGCTTCATTTGGACCGATGTGTCTTTTGGAAAATTTACCCATTATCTATCTATATTAATTATTATCTATTAATTCTAAAACCTTTTTTAATCAACTTCACTTAATTTAAGCATGTTGGATTTTCCATTTTCTTCTAATGGAATGGAAGCAATATTAATTACAACATCTCCTGACTTCAACAACTCTTTCTTTTTCAAAATATGTTTTATATCAGCTATACTATGATCTGTACTAATTTGTTTATCGTAATAAAAACCTTTCACTCCCCAAATTAAATTAAGTTGAGTTAATATTTCACTATTACTTGTAAAAACATAAATCGGTGCCTTTGGTCGTTGAGAAGCAATTTTATATGCTGTATAACCAGAATAAGACATCGTGATGATCGCGTCCGAATCTACTCTTTGTGACAACCTACACGCATTATAACAAATTGAATCAGAGATGAATCGTGTATTGTTTTTCTCTGGAACTTCTTCTTTGTTATAAATCCCTTCAAAACCTTCCATCTCTTTAACGATCCTTGTCATCGTTTTAATAACTTCAATTGGGTGGACCCCAACAGAAGTTTCTCCAGAAAGCATTACCGCATCAGCTCCATCTAACACTGCATTTGCAACATCGTTTACCTCAGCTCTTGAAGGAGTAAGATTTTTAATCATACTTTCCATCATTTGTGTTGCTACAATAATTGGCTTTGCATGTAAACGGCATTTATTGATCATCATTTTTTGAAGAATCGGAACCATTTCATAAGGAACTTCTACTCCCAAATCTCCACGAGCAACCATTAAAGCATCACTTACTTGGATAATTTCATCGATATCATCAATTGCTTCCGGTTTCTCAATCTTTGCAATGATCTTCGCTTTCCCCTTTTCTTTACTTACCAGGTGTTTTAATTCAATTATATCCCTTGCATTTCTAACAAAAGACAATCCAATCCAATCAATATCTTTTTTTAATGCAAATTCTAAATCTTCTCTATCCTTTACAGTTAAGGAAGGCATAGAAATATTAGTATTTGGGAAATTCACTCCTTTTTTAGAAGATAAAACTCCACCATAAACCACCTTAGCTTTTATTTCTTTAGAACCATCTGTTTCGACAACTTCAATAATGATTTTACCATCATCTAATAAAATCCTTTCTCCTGGCTTAACATCTTGAGGTAAGCCAGAATAATTTATTGAAAATCGTTCTTTTGTTCCAACTATTTTTTCTGTTACAACCGATACAATTTCACCTGTTTGTAAATCGACACCGTTGTTTTCCATCTCGTTCGTTCGAATCTTAGGCCCTTGTAAATCACCTAAAATCGCAACATTCAGTCCAGTTTCTTGGTTTAACTCTCTAATAACTTCAATCACCTTAGCATGATCTTCATGAGAACCATGAGAAAAATTAAGACGACAAACATTAACCCCTTCCAAAAACATTTGGCGTAAAGTATCCTTATCACTTGATGAAGGTCCTAATGTTGCAACAATTTTAGTTCTTTTCATATCTTATATCATTTAAAAAATTAGCCAAAAACTAAGTTCTCAGTTGAGCTAATTTCTTCTGGATTAAATTCCACAGCAGTTAGAACGCTTCCAACTTGCTTTACTTTTTCTAAAAAATCACTATTCTCATTAAAATTATCATCACAAATAAAAATGAAATAGTCAAATTCTATTTTTTCAGGTACTAAAAACTTGGTTTCACTTTTATTCTTAATTAAGAAAAAATTAACCATCGTATTCTCGTCCCTAAATTCGTAAAAAGTATGTTTAGAAAGATGTACGCCTTTTTTGTTAACCACAATAAATTCTTCGTCAGACTTCTCTAAACTTAAATTCAAATCATTATTGATACTCCAAACTAATCGATAATCAATATGATGCGAGCAAACACCTATCATCCTGTAGTTGTAGTCATAATCAAGAGACAAGATATGTTTGCGGTTTTTCTTCATCTTTTTACACCAGCAAAGTTAAGGATAATTTAGAGATAACATTGGTAATCTAAAAGCATATTATCAACCAAAAAAACAGAGAAATGAACATTTTATTTTTTTGATGAACAATATTGAAAATTAACGAGTTTATCGTCAACAAAATCATTTAAAAGACCCAAAATAAAAGCTTAGAACATTTTTTATCAAAGAACATTAATAATCTTTGTTTAATTTTGAAAAAAGATTAACTTTGCAATAAGTTACGTTTATTTTAATTCTGAACAGATGAGTATTTTTGGATTAGTATTGTTTTTAATAATTGGAGGAATGGCTTTCTGGTTATTGTTTTTCTTACTTGGATTTATTGTTCCTTTTTGGATTTCTTTAGGTTTAGCAGCTAAACTTAGACCAAAAAGAGTATTTGAATCTGAAGAAGAACACTAGTTTCTTAAAACTTAAGATATACAGTAAAGGCTACCTAATTGGTAGCCTTTTTTTGCACCTAACAATTCTAAAAAACAAAAAAGGTTGAACCAAATGATTCAACCTTTACTATTAACCTATACTCGATTTATTTTTTCTAATCCTCGTCATCATCTTCATCGTCGTCGTCATAATCAGAAGATTTTTTTGACTTTTTAGGAGTTGGCTCTTCCTCCTCTTCCTCCTCTTCCTCTTCTTCAATATCATCTGGCTTAACAATATCGTCGATTTCCTCATCATCGTCATCGTCATCATCCAAGTCAAGAGCTGTAGTCATGTTACTAGACATCTTAACCAAGTAAATCACCTCTTCTGTTTCCCAAATCAGAGCCTCTAAAGATTCTCCTGCAGGAGTTTTAATTTGAGTTACAAAACTTCTGTACCCATCAGGAAAACTTTTTAACAATTCCTTTTTTTGTTCTGCTGTTAATTTATCGTAACTAACAATAGATCGTTTTTTTGTCATGACTTACCAATATGCTAAATTAAACTTAAATAATTCAGGGCTCAATTATCCGCTGATACAGAGCAAAAATAAATTTAAAAGGTGAATAAAAAATAGATTTTAAAAAAATATTTAAAATTCATTTAATTACTACAAGTTGAAACACGATTATCAGTTTAATAAACAGTATTTTAAGAGAATATCTAATTATTAAAAAAAGTTATTTCAACTGACCAAATTTCTTACATTGCCTTACACTTAATATTCACTATCTTTGCAGTTATAAAATTTAATAAAATGTCCCATAAAGCAGGGTTTGTAAATATTGTCGGAAGTCCAAATGTTGGTAAATCAACATTAATGAACCGATTATTAGGCCAAAAATTATCTATTGTAACATCAAAAGCTCAAACAACCAGGCATCGTATATTAGGAATAGTAAACGATGAAAACTCTCAGATTGTTTTCTCTGATACACCTGGTGTTGTTAATTCTGCATATAAAATGCACGATGCAATGATGGGCTATGTGAATACAGCGCTTCAAGATGCTGATATTTTAATCTTCATTACAGATATTTTTGAAGATGAAATGAACCACCAGGAAACTCTTGAGAAAATTCAAAAGCTAAAGATCCCTATCATTTGCCTGATCAATAAAATTGATTTAGGAGATCAAGAAAAAGTAATGAATAGGATTACATATTGGCAAGAAAGACTTCCTGATGCTTATGTTTACCTTATGTCAGCACTTCATGGGTTTAATATAGATTTACTATGGGATAGAATACACAAGTTATTACCAGAAAATCCTGCTTATTATGACAAAGAGGACATTTCGGATAGACCGATGCGTTTCTTTATTTCAGAAATAATTCGTGAGAAAATATTCATCCATTGTCAAAAAGAAATACCGTACTCTTGCCATATTGACATTGAAGAATACAAAGAAGAACCAGATATAACAAAGATTCGAGCGATAATTATTGTAGAAAGGGATTCTCAAAAAGGTATCGTTATCGGAAAAGGTGGGGAAATGCTAAAAAGAATTGGAAGAGAAGCTCGTCAAGAAATTGAAAAATTTGTTGGAAGAAAAATATTTTTAGAAACTTTTGTAAAAGTGGACAAAGATTGGAGAGTTTCCGATTCTAAATTAAAAAAATATGGTTATTAATCCCATCTTTTTAAACTAAACTAGATAATAAGAATGAGTAATATAATTGCAATTGTTGGTAGACCAAACGTAGGGAAATCAACATTATTCAACAGGTTAACAGAATCTACAAATGCCATCGTTAAAGAAGTTAGTGGTGTTACTAGAGATCGACTTTATGGTAGAGGAGAATGGAATGGATTCCAGTTTTCTGTAATCGATACCGGTGGATACGTAAAAGGTTCTGATGATATCTTTGAAGAAGAAATCAGTAAACAAGTATTGATTGCTATTGAAGAAGCTAAAGTAATCATGTTTGTTGTGGATGTTACCACTGGAATTGTTGATTTAGATGAAAAGGTTGCTCAAATATTAAGAAAATCTAAAAAGAAAGTCTTCATCGTAGCTAATAAAGTCGATAATACTGGAAGAATTGGGTTATCAGCTGAATTTTACCAACTTGGACTTGGAGATGTTTATGATTTATCAGCTACAAATGGATCTGGTACTGGCGAACTTCTGGATGATATCGTTAAAGAATTTGATTTAGAAGACGAATCTGTTCGTGAAAAAGACCACTTACCTAGAATATCCATCGTTGGAAAGCCTAATGTTGGAAAATCTTCTTTGGTCAATGCATTAACTGGAGAAGAAAGAAATATTGTAACGAATATTTCTGGAACGACAAGAGATTCTATAAATACACGGTATAATGCATTTGGCTTTGACTTCATGCTTGTGGATACTGCAGGAATTAGAAAGAAAGCGAAAGTAACGGAAGATTTAGAGTATTATTCTGTTTTGAGATCTATTCGAAGCATTGAAGAATCTGATGTTTGTGTGTTTATGATTGATGCAGAAGAAGGTATTCAAAAGCAAGACTTAAATATATTTTACGTTATTGAAAAAAATGCAAAAGGTGTAGTTGTACTAGTAAATAAATGGGATTTAATTGAAAAAGAAACCAATACAGTTTCTGAATTTGAAGAAAAAATTAGAGAGCAATTGGCTCCTTTCAACGATGTTCCAATCATTTTTACTTCTACAATAACTAAGCAAAGAATACACAAAGCAATTGAAACTGCTCTTACTGTTTACGAAAACAGAACGCAAAAAATTCCTACTTCGGTATTAAATGATGTTATGTTAGATATTATTGCTGCTACTCCTCCTCCATCATTAAAAGGAAAGTACATTCGTATTAAATACGTTCAGCAACTAGCTTCTTACGGTCCTTCATTTGCATTCTTCTGTAATTTACCGCAATATATTCCGGATAGTTACAAAAGGTTCTTAGAAAATAGACTAAGAGAGCGTTTTGATTTTCAAGGTGTTCCGATTCGTATTTTCTTCCGTAAAAAATAGAAACTCAAATGAAGTATGCTGCTATTGATATTGGAACAAATGCTGCCAGGTTATTAATTGGCGAAGTTTGTTCTAATAATGGCTTTTCATACGTTAAAAAGATATCCTACACGAGAGTTCCTCTAAGATTAGGAGAAGAAGTTTTTGAAGATGGAATCATCTCTGAAAAAAAAGCAGAAAAATTTATTGATACAATTAAAGCTTTTAAACTTTTAGCTAAAGTTTATGAAGTGAAAGCGTTAAGAGCTTGTGCTACTTCAGCTATGCGTGAAGCAAAAAATGGAGAACAAGTTCGAAAAAAAATCAAAAAAGCTACTGATGTTGAAATAGAAGTTATCTCCGGAGATGAAGAAGCTGGTTTGATTTTCGGCACGTTCTTCCTCCTTGACTTTGATAAAGATGTTTCCTTTATCGTTATTGACGTTGGTGGTGGAAGTACGGAAGTTAGTGTTTTTGAGAATGGCGAACGAATTGCTGCAAAATCATTTGAAATCGGTACTATTCGACTTCTAAAAAACAAAGTAAAACCAACTATTTGGAAAGACATTCATCAATGGATTGAACAGCATGTCGACCTTGATTCCATTCATAATATTTTTGCTACTGGTGGAAACATCAATAAAGTGCATAAAATTATTGGCGCTTCTTACATGGAAGCCATCTCTTTAAAGAAAGTAAGTAAGCTTAGAGATACATTAGAAGAACTCTCCATAGAGGAAAGAATAGATAAGTATCAATTAAAAGCAGATAGAGCAGATGTAATCGTTCCTGCAATGAACATCTACATTTACATCATGGAAGAATTAAAATGCAGTCAAATGATTGTTCCTAAAATCGGTCTTTCTGATGGGATGATTTATGATATGTATTTGAGGGAAAGGTGAATTAATTGTGAATATTGTCTTCGAGAACCTCAGACTAAACTTAGGCTCAGACAACAAGATAAACTCTATTCTTTAGATTTAGTAATAAAAAAACTACCTTTCGTAAAATTGGGGTAAATATTATTTTACTTTTTGGCATTACCCCAAAAAGAGAGAAAGAGAAGCTTTCGAAGAAAAGGTCTAGCGCTGAACAAAAACACGCTTCGATTATTAGCTTTCGTTAGAGTTAAAACCTTAAACTTTGACTATCGAATTATAAACAGTTTTTAATAATTGATTATTATCCTATTCATCGTCGCGTTTTTAAACCAGCAGCACTAAAAATACACCAACGTAAAATCGCACTTTTTTAAGTGCGAAAATAAAGTATATCTGCAAT
>Ga0228634_1001563_pt1 | contig 12973 bp, 8 predicted proteins | sample 42DmetaG_FD_190063 | JGI IMG/M metagenome (GOLD analysis project Ga0228634, IMG submission 190063) | Seawater microbial communities from Monterey Bay, California, United States - 42D | ecosystem: Environmental > Aquatic > Marine > Coastal | place: USA: California | collected 2016-09-27 | reverse complement strand
GTATTGTAATTCCTGATTTATTAATGATCATTAAATCATTGGAATCATCTACATTTTTGATGGCTACTAAATCACCAGTCTTTTCAGATATATTTAAAGTCTTTACACCTTTACCTCCTCTATTAGTTACTCTGTAATCCTCAAGTTTAGAGCGTTTACCATAACCTCTTTCAGAAACTACTAGGATATTACTTTCCATATCATTTACAGCAACCATACCAATAACTTCATCATTTTCATGAGCTAAAGTAATTCCTCTTACCCCTGAGGCAGTTCTTCCCATTGGTCTTGTTTTTGCTTCTTCAAAACGAATAGATTTACCAGACTTCAACGCTAACATTACCTGACTATCTCCAGTTGTTAATTTAGCTTCAAGTAACTCATCTCCTTCTCTAATGGTAATGGCATTAATACCATTAGTTCTAGGTCTAGAATATTGTTCTAAAGATGTTTTCTTTACTTGGCCTTTTTTGGTGGCCATTATTACATAATGGTTATTAATGTACTCTTCATCTTTGAGGTCTTGCGTTACTAAAAATGCTTTAACCTTGTCATCTTGCTCTATATTTATCAAATTTTGCATTGCTCTTCCTTTAGAGCTTTTACCTCCTTCTGGAATCTCATAAACACGCATCCAAAATACTTTACCTTTTTGAGTGAAAAACAACATATATTGGTGATTGGTACCTACAAATAAATGTTCTAGAAAATCTTCATTCCTGGTCGCTACTCCTTTTTGACCTCGTCCTCCTCTATTTTGAACTTTATATTCATCTAGATTGGTTCTTTTTAAATATCCAGCATTTGAAATAGTAACAACAACTTTAGTATTAGGAATCATATCTTCAATACTCATATCTCCTCCAGCATACTCAATTTGTGATCTTCGAGCATCACCATATTTATCACGAACAGCAACTAATTCATCAGTTATGATTTGATAACGTCTAGACTCGTTGTCTAAAATATCTTTCAAATCAATAATAGTTTTCATAATTTCGTCAAACTCTGCTCTTAGCTTATCTTGCTCAAGGCCAGTTAGTTGGCGTAGCCTCATCTCAACTATCGCTTTAGCTTGAATTTCGGTTAATTCAAACCTTGCAATTAAACTTTCACGGGCAAGATCTGCATTACTAGATCCTCTAATAATTTTTATAACTTCATCAATATTATCGGAAGCGATTATTAATCCCTCTAAAATATGAGCTCTTGCTTCAGCTTTTTTTAATTCAAATTTTGTCCTTCTAACAACTACTTCATGTCTATGTTCAACAAAATAATGAATTAACTGTTTTAAGTTTAGTTGTTCTGGACGACCATTAACAAGTGCGATATTATTGACACTAAAAGAGGTTTGTAGACCTGTGTATTTATATAATTTATTTAAAACTATATTAGGAATAGCATCACGCTTAAGAACGTAAACAATTCGCATTCCATTTCTATCAGATTCATCTCTAATATTTGAGATTCCTTCTAATTTTTTATCATTAACTAATTCAGCAGTTTTTTTAATCATTTCTGCTTTATTAACCTGATAAGGAATTTCAGTAACTATGATACATTCTCTTCCTTTAACTTCCTCAATTACAGCTTTGGCACGCATAACTATCCTACCTCTACCTGTATGAAAAGCATCTTTTACTCCCTCGTATCCGTAAATTATCCCTCCTGTTGGAAAATCTGGTGCTTTTACATGCTCCATCAATTCATCAATTTCAATATCTCTATTTTGGATATATGCCAATGTTCCGTTCACAACTTCAGTTAAATTGTGAGGAGCCATATTTGTTGCCATACCTACAGCTATACCTGAAGCTCCATTTACCAAAAGATTTGGAATTCTAGTAGGAAGAACTGTTGGCTCGTGAAGCGTATCATCAAAATTAAGCCTATGATCTACAGTATCTTTTTCAATATCTGACAACATGTCTTCAGATATTTTTTGCATTCTAACCTCGGTATATCGCATTGCTGCGGGGCTATCTCCATCAACAGAACCAAAATTCCCTTGACCATCAACCATCATATAACGAACACTCCAATTTTGTGCCATACGAACCATGGAATCATAAACTGAAGTATCTCCATGTGGATGATACTTACCTAAAACTTCTCCAACAATTCTTGCAGATTTTTTGTAGGATCCAGTAGCTTTAATACCCAGCTCATGCATTCCGTATAAAACCCTCCTATGAACAGGCTTTAACCCATCTCTTACATCAGGTAATGCTCTTGAGACTATCACGGACATTGAATAATCAATATATGCAGATTTCATCTGCTCTTCTATGTTAATAGGAATCAACTTTTCTCCCTCTGCCATACCTTGTTTTTATTGTTAAATTTTAACTGATTTATTTATAATTAGCAAGATACTATAAATCCTATTTTTAGCAAAGATTTTAGTGCCTGAAAAGCCCATAGTTATTAACATTTATTGATAAAATTTACACTTGATTTATACCCTTGATTTACAAGCCTTTCTGCGGGTATTTTTGAGATCAAATTGTCAGTTTACAATTGATGGCATTCTTTTTGCATTTTATAAAGCAAAAAAGATTAAATTTACAATAAAGAAAAAGCGATATATGGACGAAAATTTTTCACCAAAGGTTAGAGATGTTATCACATTTAGCAAAGAGGAAGCCCTTAGATTAGGTCATGATTTTATCGGAACTGAGCATTTACTTCTAGGATTAATTCGAAAGGGAGACGGTAAAGCAATAGAAATATTGCTCACTTTTCAAATTGACTTAGAATTGGTAAGAAAAAAGCTTGAGTCACTAAACCCAGCCGCTCCATCAATATCAGAGGGCAATAAGAAAAAAAGCCTCCATTTGACAAGACAAGCAGAAAAAGCCTTGAAAACAACTTTTTTAGAAGCTAAATTATATCAAAGTGAAGCTATAGATACCGCACACTTATTATTATGTATTTTGAGGAATGAGAATGATCCATCTACTAAATTATTAAATAAATATGATGTTGATTATGATCAGGCCAAAACCTTATACAAAGAACTTCATACCGATAGTGAAAATGGTGACTTACCTATTAATCCAATTTCAGAAACACCTTCTGATGATAGTGAATTTGCTTCAGAAAAATCTAATCCCTACGATCAATCTCAAAAAAGTAAAGTCAGTAAAAAATCTAAAACTCCAGTATTAGATAATTTTGGTAGAGACTTAACTTTTTTAGCTGAAACTGGGAAATTAGATCCTGTCGTTGGAAGACACAAAGAAATAGAACGTGTATCTCAAATTTTAAGTAGACGTAAAAAAAATAATCCCATGTTAATTGGTGAGCCAGGAGTTGGTAAATCTGCCATAGCAGAAGGACTTGCATTGAGGATTATTAATAGAAAAGTATCTCGAATTCTATTTGATAAAAGAATTGTTTCTCTAGATTTAGCAAGTCTGGTAGCTGGCACAAAATATAGAGGCCAGTTTGAAGAACGCATGAAAGCTTTAATGAATGAGCTTGAAAAAAATGATGATATTATTTTATTTATTGATGAGATTCACACTATTGTAGGTGCAGGTGGTGCTACAGGATCACTTGATGCCTCAAACATGTTAAAACCGGCTTTAGCTAGAGGGGAGATTCAATGTATTGGTGCTACAACCTTGGATGAATACAGAACAAATATTGAAAAAGATGGTGCTTTAGAAAGACGCTTTCAAAAAATAATTGTGAATCCAACTAGTGTTGAGGAAACCATACAAATACTAAATAACATCAAAGAAAAATATGAGGCACATCACCATGTAGATTATACCGATGGAGCAATTGACGCCTGTGTTAAATTAACAAACAGATATATGACAGACAGGTACCTGCCCGACAAAGCTATTGATGCATTAGACGAAGCAGGTTCTAGGATTCATATCACAAGTATTGTGGTTCCTGACCAAGTATTGGAATTAGAGAAGCAATTGGTGGTAGTCAGAGAACGTAAAACCAAAGCAGTCAACGGCCAAAAATATGAAGAAGCAGCAAAATTACGTGATGATGAAAAGAATATAGAAGCTGCATTACATTCTGCTCAACAACAATGGGAAGATGATTCAAAATTAAATAGGGAGCTTGTTACCGAAGACAATGTTGCTGAAGTAGTATCTATGATGACTGGGATTCCAGTTAATAGAGTTGCTGAAGCAGAGAGCCACAGGCTGGGTGAATTACCTCAACTTATTAAAGGAAAAGTAATTGGACAAGACGAAGCTGTTTCTAAAGTAGTAAAAGCTATTCAACGAAATAGAGTTGGATTAAAAGACCCTAATAAACCCATTGGTTCTTTTATATTCTTAGGACAAACAGGTGTTGGAAAAACACAATTAGCAAAAGTATTAGCACGTGAATTGTTTGACTCTGAAGATTCTTTAGTTAGGATAGACATGAGTGAATACATGGAGAAATTTGCAATTTCTAGATTAATTGGAGCACCTCCAGGGTACGTTGGTTATGAGGAAGGTGGACAATTAACAGAAAAAATTCGAAGAAAACCTTATGCAGTAGTGTTGTTAGATGAAATTGAAAAAGCACATCCTGATGTATTTAACATGTTGTTACAAATTTTAGATGATGGGCACATAACTGATAGTTTAGGAAGAAAAATTGATTTCAGAAATACGATTATTATTATGACCTCTAATATTGGAGCCCGTCAATTAAAAGACTTTGGTACTGGTGTTGGTTTTGGCACTTCCGCTAGAAAAGATCAATCAGATGAACATGCCAAAGGAATTATTGAAGGTGCTTTAAAAAAATCATTTGCTCCAGAATTTTTAAACAGGATTGATGATGTTATTGTTTTTAATGCTTTGGAAAGAGAAGATATTCATTCTATAATAGACATTGAACTTGATAAATTACTTCATAGGATCTTAGATTTAGGGTATACGCTCAAGCTAAGCGATAAAGCAAAAGATTATATAGCTGACAAAGGTTTTGATAAAAAGTATGGAGCACGACCTTTAAAGAGAGCCATTCAAAAATATATTGAAGATGCTCTGGCAGAAGAAATTGTGAATTCTAAATTGACAGAAGGTGACACAATTACCATGGATTTAGATGAGCAAAAAAATGATCTTACCATAAAAATAAAAAAAGGAAAGAAAGTAAAAGAGAAAAAAACAGAAGCTAAAGACTAACAAAAAACCCAAGCAATTGCTTGGGTTTTTATTTTAATGTAAAAGCATTATTTAAATACTTAATATAATTCGTCAGCGTCTATATCCATCGCATTGATAAAATTAGATGCATTTTTGATATCATCAAACATAACTCTGTCTTCTAAAACTATAGCAACTTCTTTTCTGAATGCGTTTATAAATGACTCTAAAAATGGTGAACTCTTTAATTTTCCAAAAGATAATCCCTGGGAAGCCGTAAATAATTCAATCGCTAATACAGTTTGAATGTTATCAATTACTTTTTTACATTTAGTTGCACCATTGGCACCCATGCTTACATGATCTTCTTGCCCATTACTTGATTCTATAGAGTCTACACTAGATGGCGTTGCATATTGTTTATTCTGACTTACGATACTTGCAGCGGTATATTGTGGAATCATAAAACCACTATTTAAGCCTGGATTAGAAACCAAAAATGGAGGTAAATGTCTATGCCCAGAAACTAATTGGTAGGTTCTACGTTCAGAAATATTTCCTAACTCTGCCATGGCTATGGCTAAAAAGTCTAATGCTAATGCAAGAGGTTGACCATGGAAATTCCCTCCAGAAATGATTTGATCTTCTTCCACAAAAACATTAGGATTATCAGTGACTGAATTTATTTCAGTTAGAAAGGTTTTGGTTACAAATTTAATTGTGTCTTTGGTAGCGCCATGAACTTGAGGAATACAACGAAATGAATAAGGGTCTTGAACATGTGATTTTTCTTGCTCTATGAGATGACTACCCTCTAAAAACTGCCTCACCCTTTTTGCTGTTTTTATTTGACCATCATGAGGTCTAACTAAATGAACTAATTCATTAAAAGGTTCTATTCTTCCGTCAAAAGCCTCAAGAGAAATTGCACCTATTAAATCTGATAAGTAAGAAAATTTGTGTGCATTCAATAAATTGTAAATTCCAAAAGCCGACATAAATTGAGTACCATTTAATAAAGCCAAACCTTCTTTAGATTGAAGCTTAATTTTGCTCCAATCAAAGCGATCTAAAATCTCTTTTCCAGAAATTCGATGATTATTAAATTTCACCTCACCTAACCCAATTAATGGCAGTGCTAAATGAGCTAAAGGAGATAAATCCCCTGAAGCACCCAAAGAACCTTGCTCATAAACTACTGGAAAAATATCATTATTATAAAAATCGATTAAACGGTTCACAGTTGCTAGTTGCACCCCAGAATGACCATAACTTAGAGATTGTATTTTTAATAGCAACATCAATTTAATAATTTCGTCTGGAACCTCATCTCCTGTTCCACAAGCGTGACTCATTACTAAATTTTCTTGTAGTTTCTGTAGATTTTCTCCTTTAATTTCTACATTGTATAACGCACCAAATCCAGTATTAATACCATAAATAGGCTTTACTACTGAAGACATTTTATCATCTAAATAGATCCTGCATTTTTGTATACGCTCTTTAGCACTTTCGGAAAGCAAAAGCTTTTTATCATGCGCTAATATATCTTGTATAATACTAAGATCTAATGGATTAGAATCTATTACGTGTGTTGTAGCCATAAAGATTAGTTAATGTTGTAAAAGTCAACAAACGATGTTGATTATGCAACAAATTTTAACAATTTTTCTATTCAAATAGTATTTACCTTTGAAGAAGTTTAAAATTTTATACTAATGAAAAGACTAAGTCTAGTAATTATAATCTTAACCATTTTAAGTTCTTGTAAATCAGATCATGCAAAAGGATATTTAACATTTAGTGGAACCATCGAAAACTCTATAGATTCTACCATGACAATCATAGGTGATGGATTAACTAAAGTCATCAAAATCTCAGATAACGGAACTTTTAAAGACACCCTAAAAGTTTCTGAAGCAAGTTTATTTAACTTATATAGCTCCAGCAATGCAAGAGGAATAGTATTTTTAAAAAATGGATATCACGTAAAATTAACTAGTAATTCAAATAATTTTTTCAAAAGTTTTAAATACGAAGGAAATGATGAGGCTGCAGACAGTAATAATTTTTTTGTAAGTCGATATATTTTTGGTCAAAGCTCAGGAAATGTTAGAGGGTTTACGATTTTAGAAAAAGAAGCTTTTTTAAAAAAAATAAATCATTTTAGAAAAGGAATGGATAGTATTTCTAAAATTTACCCTAATGCTAATAAATCAATGGTTAAAGAATCTAATGAACAGAATGAAAACTTTTTTAAAAAATTAGAGGATAATTATGAGGTTCTTCATGCTCAAATTATAGAACAAGCAATCAATGAAGAAAAATTAAAAAAAGGAAATAAAGCACCCGATTTTTCAAATTACGAGAACTATAATGGTGGAACATCTTCACTATCAGATTTCATAGGCAGTTATGTATATATAGATGTTTGGGCTACTTGGTGTAGACCTTGTATCGCTCAATTTCCTTATCTAAAAATGCTTGAAAAAGAATATAAAAATAAAAATATTTCATTCTTAAGTATTTCTACAGATGATGACCGAAGATCCAATGGAAGTTGGGAAAAAGCACGTGATAAATGGACAACAATGGTAAGAGACAGAAGCTTAACCGGAATACAATTGTGGGCAGGAAAAGATGATGCGCGCTTTTCTAAAGAATATATGATAAGAAGTATTCCACGATTTATCTTAATAGATCCCAAAGGTAATATTATTGACAGTAATACCTTGAGCCCATCAAACCCATCATTAACAAAATTATTAGATGAATTGCCAGGAATTTAAAATAAAAAAGTCGAGATGTTTATCTCGACTTTTTTATTTTAAATTGATATCATTCTATTCTTTGTAAACTCCCATTTCAGCATACTTTTCCATTCTGGCAGTAACTATTTCCTCATCTGACAAACCTTTTAATTCTTCAAAAGCACTTAAGATGGTATTTTTCACACACTCAAAAGCACCTTCCCTGTTGGAATGAGCGCCACCAATAGGTTCTTTTATAATGCCATCTATTAACTTAAGACGTTTCATATCTTCACCAGTTAACTTTAGCGCAGCTGCAGCTTGTTCCTTATATTCCCAACTTCTCCACAAAATTGACGAACAGGATTCAGGAGAAATAACAGTATACCAAGTATTCTCCATCATGTATACTCTATTACCAACACCAATACCTACCGCTCCACCAGATGCACCTTCACCAATAACTATGGTTATGATGGGTGTTTTTAATCGAGTCATTTCTAAAATATTTCTGGCAATAGCCTCACCCTGACCTCTTTCTTCTGCTTCTAGGCCTGGATAAGCTCCTGGGGTATCTAATAACGTAACTACAGGGATACCAAACTTTTCAGCCATTTTCATTAAGCGTAATGCCTTTCTGTAGCCTTCAGGATTTGCCATCCCAAAGTTTCTATACTGACGAGTTTTTGTATTGTACCCTTTTTGCTGACCAATAAACATAAACGACTGATCCCCTATTTTACCTAAACCACCAATCATGGCCTTGTCATCTTTGACATTTCTGTCTCCATGTAATTCCATGAAGGTATCACCACATATAGCTTTAATATAGTCTAGAGTATAAGGTCTATTTGGATGTCTAGATAATTGAACTCTTTGCCATGGAGTTAAATTCTTATAGATTTCTTTTTTTGTTTTTTCTAGCTTCTTCTCAATTTTTTTACACGTAGCAATAACATCAACATCACTGTCTATTCCTATTTCGTAACATTTCTCCAACTGCTCCTTCAATTCTTTAATAGGTAATTCGAAGTCTAAATATTCCATAGTTTGGTAATTTATTTTCTATAAAATTGATTCATAAAAATCTATTCTTAAACATTACAAACTTACTACAAAATTGTGTCAATTTACAATGTATTTTATTTTTTTGATGGTTTATACTTACCCACTTTCTTTACAATACTTTTCATATTTTTAAGAATACCATTTAACACAACTACAAACAAAACAATGCAGGCTCCCAAGTAAAACTCAGAATTCATTTCTTCCGTTTCACCAAATATGATTAATGCTAAAATAATTGCATATACAGGTTCTAAATTTATAGTAAGCATAACTGTGTAGGGTGTCAAATGTTTCATTACATCTACAGAAACTATAAATGCATATGCTGTACATACACTACTTAATAATAAAAGGTAAATCCAATCTGAGGTTGGTAATATGAAAAAATCTGTTGTAAACGCCCCTTGAAATGACAAAAATATAGTAATAAAAAAAGCTCCAAAAAAAAGTTGATAAAAAGAAATTAATGAGGCATTATGTTTTTTTACAAACAACCCATTCAGTACAGAAAATAGAGCTGATAAAAAAGAAGAAATTAATGCATAAACAATTCCTAAAGTATATTGAGACTCAAAACTAAAAATAATATATAGACCTACAATTACCATGAGACCTAAAATAATTTCTACACCTTTAATTTTTCTTTTAAAAAAAAACGGTTCTATAAATGAGGTGAAAAAAGCACCTGTACTCATGGTAACCAATGCTACGGAAACATTGGAAACTTTAATAATGATTTTTTATCTAATTTGAGTGATTTTTTTTTATAGAAAAAATAGAAAGCAATAAACAAAGAAGCTAGTGACATTCTGAACCACACTAATGGAATTGCATCGATGGATATTAATTTTCCTAAAATTGCAGTAAACCCCCAAATGAAAACAATTAGATGAAGGTGTATATAGTATTTAAGATTACTTCCTTGCATTTAAATAAAGGTAAAATGCTAATAAACCAAAAATTATATTAGGTATCCATACGTATATAAAGGGGTTAACGCCAGCTACAGCGCCGAGAACTTCCGCAACTTTAAGAAAAAAAACATAAATGAACATAATACTCACACCAATACCTAAATTCACACCTATACCCCCTCTTTTTTTCTTAAAAGCTAAAGCAACAGCTATTAGGGTTAAAATATAGCATGCTAGGGGTAAGCTTGTTCTTTTATGAAATTCTACCAAATAGGCATTTAAATTTTTAACACCTCTTTTTTTTGAAATCTTAATAAAATCAGATAATTCATGAGATGGTAATTCCTGAGCAAGTGCTGATTTATACAAAAAATCTTTTGGAGTAAATGTAAATGTGGTGTCAATACTTGTTCCAGAAAATATACTATCTCTATCTTTAAAAACTTTTCTTAAACTATAACGTGTTAACTTAAATGTACTATCTTTTTTTATCCAACGAATATTATCTGCTGTGAGTTTCTGAACTAATTCAATACCCTTATAATTTTCAATGGAAAAAAAACTTCCCTGAGATGATTTAAAACTATAACTTTTGATGTACATATAGGAACTATCATTGAGTTGTAGACTGAAATTCTCAACAATATCATCTTTAAATCTTTTTTTATTAAAGAACTCCTTTTCAAATTTCTTTCGTTCTTTACTACTATTGGGAACAACAAAATGATTCATAACCAATGCCATCATGGTTACAAGTGTAGCACCAACCATATATGGATATAAAAATCTTGTAAAAGAAATTTTAGCATTTGTCATCGCTACAATTTCTGTATTGTTTGAAAGTTTTGAGGTAAATAATATTACAGCAATAAATAACGCCAAAGGCATGAACGTATTTGAATAATAAATAATAAAATTCTTATAGTATTCATCTATGATTTGCCCTACACCTAAATCACTATGAGCTAAAAACTTATCTACTCGTTGAGAAATATCAATTGCAACCGCAATGGGAATAAGTATCAGAAGGGTAAACAAGAATGTTACCAGATATCTTTTTAATATGTACCAATCTAATTTTTTCACTATAGTCTTTTATTCATCTGTTTGACCATCTTATCCTTCCACACTGTAAAATCTCCTGATATGATGTGTTTTCTGGCCTCCCTAGTTAACCAAAGATAAAACCCTAAATTGTGAATGGATGCAATTTGTTTTCCTAATAATTCTTTTGAAGCGAATAAATGTCTTAAATAGGCCTTACTGTAAAGTGTATCTACATAAGTAATTCCCATGTCATCAATTGCTGAAAAATCATTCTCCCATTTTTTATTTTTTATATTGATACTGCCGTGTGCAGTAAAAAGCATTCCATTTCTAGCATTCCTAGTTGGCATTACACAATCAAACATATCAACTCCCAAAGCTATATTTTCCAAAATATTTATAGGGGTCCCTACTCCCATCAAATATCTGGGCTTATTTTCAGGTAAAATTTCACAAACAACCTCTGTCATAGCGTACAACTCTTCAGCTGGCTCACCAACAGAAAGACCGCCAATAGCATTCCCTTCTGCCTCAACGGAAGCTATAAATTCTGCAGATTGTTTTCTCAAATCTTTATAAGTACTTCCTTGAACAATTGGGAAAAAAGTTTGGTGATAATCGTATTTCAAAGGGGTTTTATCTAAGTGAGTTAAGCATCTCTTCAACCAGCGATGTGTCATATGCATTGATCGTTTGGCGTAGTTATAGTCACATGGGTAAGGTGTGCATTCATCAAAAGCCATAATAATGTCAGCACCGATACTACGTTGAACTTCCATAACATTTTCTGGTGTAAAAAAATGCATAGAACCATCGATATGACTCTTGAACTTTACTCCTTCTTCATTAATTTTTCTTCTACCTGATAATGAGTATACTTGATAACCTCCACTATCTGTTAAAATATTACGATCCCAATTTATAAACTTATGAAGTCCACCGGCCTGCTCCAAAATTTCAATTTTTGGTCTTAAATATAAATGATAAGTATTCCCTAAAATAATATCTGGATTAATTTCATCTTTTAATTCGGTTTGATGGACACCTTTAACAGTCCCTACTGTTCCAACTGGCATAAAAATTGGCGTTTCTATCACACCATGATCAGTTGTGATTTTTCCGGCTCTTGCCTTACTCTTGGGATCTTTACTCTTTAGTTCAAATTTCATCGAAAGCAAAGATACACAAAACGAGATATGACAGCTTGTAAAAGATACTTAAGATTTTCTTTTGTTTCTATTGAAGTTCGTTCGTTTCCTTCCAAAACCTTTACCTTTATTTTGATCTTTTGAAGCTTCTGCTGTTTTGGAAGATGATACTAATAGAAGATTGATGGTTTCCACCTCTTTAGAACTAAGTTCTCGCCAACTTCCATAGGGTATCCCTGCCAGACTAACATTCATTATTCTGGTTCGTTTTAATTTAGTGACTTCGTAACCTAAATACTCGCACATTCGTCGTATCTGTCTATTCAAACCTTGAGTAAGTACAATTTTAAATTCGTAATTACTTATTTTGTGAACAGCACATTTTTGAGTAATCGTGCCAAGAACAGGAATTCCATTGGCCATTTTTTTTACAAAACTATCTGTAACTAAACGGTTTACAGTTACCTTATATTCTTTCTGATGATTATTACCTGCTCGTAAAATTTTATTAACGATATCTCCATCATTAGTTAAAAAAATTAAGCCCTCAGAAGGTTTATCTAATCGACCAATAGGAAATAATCTTTCTGGGTAATTTACATATTTAATGATGTTTTTACGCTCCTTAGCATCTGTAGTACAAACTATACCAACTGGCTTGTTTAAGGCAATATAAATTGTTTTAGGTTTTGATTTTAATGGACTACCGTCAATTTTAACTTCATCACCATCTATTACTCGATTACCAAGCTGAGTTGGTTTTCCATTAATAGTAACTCTTCCTTCTATAATTAATTTCTCAGCCTCTCTTCTAGAACAAATCCCAGTAGAACTTATAAATTTATTAAGGTTAATAGAATCTTTATTATTTGCCAAATCTTTATAAAATTATGGTTCTAAAAGTAAGATTTATTCTTGGTGAAAAT
>Ga0228634_1001558_pt1 | contig 12994 bp, 16 predicted proteins | sample 42DmetaG_FD_190063 | JGI IMG/M metagenome (GOLD analysis project Ga0228634, IMG submission 190063) | Seawater microbial communities from Monterey Bay, California, United States - 42D | ecosystem: Environmental > Aquatic > Marine > Coastal | place: USA: California | collected 2016-09-27 | reverse complement strand
TTTAATCTTTAATCTTTAGATGAAAAAAGCAAATCTAAGTTCTACTTGTTATACTATTATTGGGCATATTAGGTATTTTTTATTTTTAAGTACTTATTAGGTGAAGTATGATACGCCCTATAATTTATTAATAATTCTTTTATCTCGGTTGCTAACCTTTTTTCATAATGTTTATCACCCTTCGCATAAAAATCCTGAAAATCTGTAAATTTTTCTATTATTCTATCTGTTAATTTATTAGCGTCTCGTTGTTTATCAAAATTCTCATCTAATATACTATAACCCTTATACATTAAATCATCTAATACTCCAATCGTTTCTTTTTTTATCCAGGCATCTTTTTCTGCATCATATATTAGTGCTTTTGAACTTTTATCATCTTTTATCATAGTATTCCAATTTTTAGGACAGTTAGGATTAAAATATACAGCTTCTATTACTCTTTGTATGGAAGTAAAAGGTCTATCATAACAAAATCTTAAAAATTTATCAGTTAAATGCGATGTATCCTCGTGTCCCCATCCGTTTATTTGTATGTTTGTTGTATTGTTCTGTGTTTCAATATTAGTATTGTTTTGTGTTTCTATATTAGTATTACCTATTTTCGTCATTAGAAGTTCTATTTGTTTTCTCATTAAAGCCATTTCTTCTTTATATAATTGATTTTCTTCATCTTTTTGAGCCATCATTTGTTTCATTAAATCTGTTTCTTCCTCTTTTAGCTTTTCTTTTTTAATTTTTTCTTTACATGTTTTTAAATGTTTACACATATTACTATTTGTAGAATAAATTTTTTCACAATAAATACATTTATGCTTGTTTTCCTTATTAGAATCTTCTTTATGTTCGGTTTTTATTAAATTGGATTCAAAAGGATTCAATTTAGATTCAAACGGATTCAATTTTGGATTCAAACAGGATTCATTTTTAATATTTCCTTCAAGTTCCTCTATTAAGGTGTCTCTTGATATATCTAAACATAAAGCCTTACACGGGTTCTTCCTAGTCAAATGTCTTCTCATATCATTTTTCTGGATACAACCAAAATTACATCTTTTACACGTATAATTCATCTTATTATATATATATATATTTTTATTTTTTTTTATTTTTTAAATAAAAAATTTAAGTAATTTAAGTAAAATTCTTTAAGTAAAATAAGTTTTTAAGGAATTTTTGAGAGTTCCGCGCGGGGAAAATCTGAAAATTTTTTTTGATCTCAAAAACGAAAAAGTACATGGACTTTTTTCAGAATTTTTTGACCTTCCTAATCCCAGTCTCAACTATATTTTTACTCCTAAAAATCCCTTTTTTATTTATATCAATAATTTATTAAACCATGTCTTTGGTATTGTTTGATAGTGTTTGATTGGAACTAGGCGATTGAGAATATTGTTTGATTGTGTTTGATTGTGTTTGATTGGAACCTCGTCCCCAATATATTTTCTAATTATATATTAAATGAATTACAAGTACTTAAAAATTAAAAATCCAAATACTCGTAGATTTGTAAATATTAATTCAAAATTAGGTAAAAATATATTACAAAAATATCTTAGATGGGTAAGCGGTGGAAGTTCTCCTAATCAAATGGAAAATATAACCGAAGAATTAGAATCCATGGAAATAGGAGTAAATGATAATGAATTTAATTTTGATGGTTTAAGTGAAGTTGATAAAGAAATTTGGCTTCAAAATTGTAGTAATTATTGTAATCTAAGAGATATTAATTGGGAAGAAGAAATAGGAATGCATTTATATGAATTAACCGAAAACCAAACAGTTTTAGATTATTTACAAGAAGATATGCCTCATATAGTGTGTAGTAAAGAATTATGTGGTATTGGAAAAATTCCCGTAAAAATTATTAAAAATGTATGGAGAGACTATGTTTTGTCGTTAGATAAAGATAGATTATTAAATATGACCAAAATTATAGAACTTGAACCACATAAAATTGATGTTATTATAAATGATATTATGGGTTATTACAAAAATATTTACCTTAAAGAATAAAACTAATTTAAATATTCAAATTAGTTTTTTTTATCGATAATAATAATATAACAATGAATCTAAAAATGAATATTCTTATATTATTTATTTATGCTATAACAGTATTATGTTTATTATGGAATAGAGAAAAAAATGATGTTATAGCTAGTAATAATTATTATAACTATATAAAAAAAAATGATGAATGTCTAACTTATTTACAAACTATAAGTCAATTACCTGTATGGAGATTATCATTAATATCAGGTTCATTTATAACACTTATTAATAGTTTTATGATATCTTTTGTATTACATAAAAATAGTATATCTAAAAATTTAAGTTTGAATGAAAGTTTTTGGCTTATTATAGCAAGTATGATAGTTATAAATTTTATAGGACTATATAAAATACTAACTCATTGGAATTGGCATTATATGTGTGATTGGGGATGTAGCAAACATTCTATTGGTAAATGGACAGGAGACAATATGCTAAAATAAAAAACTTCCTTGAATTAAGGTGCATAAAGCCTCCACCTTGCTTTGCGCGCAGCGGTCTTTAGTGCTTTAGTGCTTTAGTGCTTTAGTGCTTTAGTGCTTTCAGTGTCTTTAGATTTCTATTTTTTTGCTTTGCTAGAAATCAAAACTGCTCCCATTACAAATAACAATAATATTACATTAAAATAACAATAAAAAAAATTAAATATCTTAGTATCTAATTTTATCCAACTAGCATCATGTTCAGTATAACAATATACATCTTTTTTTATATTACAAGTTTTATTACATACAGAACAAGGATTAAATAATTTAGTTGGTAATATATAAATTTTACCTTCCAAATGCGAGGGTTGGGCTAAATATTTATAATAAGATTTTGTAATTATATATGGACCAGCACTTTGCATTATATACATATGATGTGTTTGATATATTTTTCTGTTTTTATTTTTTATCATTTCTTTCATTACAATTTTCCAAAATGGATGTTTTTTTGATGATGCCATAAAAGCATTTGTTAAACCAAAATGAGAACTTTTTCCTATATATACACCATTTCCTTGTTTAAAAATTTTATTTATACTTTTTAAACATACAAAATCCATATCAATATAAATTCCACCATAATGATATAATATAAAAGGACGGATGGCATCTACCTTTTGAATTGGATATTTATAATTAATATATGTATCTAAAAACCAAGAATAATTTTTTTTTATTAATTCTAAACATGAATTCTCATCCCATAAAATATATTCATATTCTTTATTATTTTTTCTAAGAATATTACTATATTTTAACCATTTTTCCGGCATTTCTCTATTATTTCCACTAAAATCCCAATAAATTTGATGTATTATTTTAGATATCATATAATAAATATAACAAAAATATTTGGCGGCTACCCCCCTACCTAAGTATGCCTAGTTAATTATAAAGTATATACTTATTAAACTTGAAGTTAAGGAGTATATATTTCTCTATATACTAATTATTTTTTTTAATTATTAATATTGTCGATAATATTAATTTAAAAATAAAATTCATATAAAGACATTATTAATAATATTAAGTAATTAATAAATATGTCTACTTTAGAACTTACTTATACATATTCAGGTCTAGATCTAGACCGATTTTATGAAATTATACAATTTCTTTCAGAAAGAGATAAACTTAAAGAAGAAAATCAACATCTTATTAAAACAATATTTACATTAAAATCCATCATTTTAAGAGCTACTTCTGATAAATATAAAGGTGACCGAAGAATTCGTAAACTATTAAATAGAATAACTTATCTGAAATCTATGTATAATATAGATACTGATGAAGAGTCAAATCATCCTTCTGATACCGAAGAAATTCCTGCTCCAGAAGAATTTGTAGATGATGATGACACTCCATTTTATACATATAACAAAGATTTTGAAAAACAACAGTTAGATGAAATGTGTTTTAAATGTGAACCTGACGTTAATATACTACAAAGAGATCACGTATCTACAGGAATATGTAAATGTGTTACAGATTTTTTGAGTAATGTTACTACTTCCTCAAAATCAAAATATGAAGAATTCTTAATTGATAATCAAACAAATACTACAAAATATCATTTTCTAAAATTACCGGAAGGAATAATGGTAGAATGTCGTCTTATTAGATACCCTAAACCAAATTCTAAAATTAATACCGCTCGTCAAAAAATTATTGGTAATAAATCAAAAGATGATATTCTTATTGAATTACTAAATAATACAAATAAGAATCAAAATTTTCCTTGTATTGGTATTACTGAAACTAAAGATAAAAAAACTGATAAACCTTGTTTCTTATCTTGGTGTTACGAAAATGTAAATTTAACTAATGATTTTCCTGAATTTAATAAAGAACAATGTAGATATGTTCAATACGCGTTTGCTCAAAATGATATACTTTTCCCACAGGGGCAGTCTTGAGGCTAGCGCCCAGGGACCTAATGCTAAGCTTAAAAATATTATATTAATTACTTAATATTAAGTACTTAATATATTTATATATATTATAATGTACAAAAAAATTAGAAATCCTGAAAATAACAAACTAATAAATATAAATAGTAAATTAGGTCATGTAATTTTAAAAAAATATTTATATTCTCTATATGGTGGTAATCCACAAAAAAATGTTTTTATGCCAGATGAAGGTTGGGTAACTACCTCACCTAAAAAAATAACTGAATCTACTTCTCACCAACAGCCCAGCCCACAAGGGCAAACGCCTGATACTCACTCACAAACTCCAGATGATCAACAAACGTCCCCTATAACTTCTGAAAACCTTATTCAAAGAATAATTAATGAAGTTCATCATTTTAATGTTAATGGAATAGATACATATTTACAGACCCACGAAAGTCTGTTAAACATATTTAATTATTTTAATAATAACATAGATGAAACTTTAGACGCACTTATCGAAAACCCACGTTTCACAGTTACCCGAGTGGCGAGGCCTTTAAGAAATAATGTAGTTCGTACTCTTCAATTTGAAAATATCTAAACCTATATTTTCTAATTCGCTTTATATGATAAAAATCTAAAGATGAATTATTATTACTTAAAGCGAAAGAACCTTTTTTTTTATTAATAATGTTTATTAATATAGACCTCGAAAACATAAAAGGAAAAATTTCCCTTACTTGGTTTCAAGAAAACTATATTAGACATAAATATAATATATGTAACTCATTATCATACTATAATCAACTATGGAAAATTGACCCCGCCAAGGACTTCCCTGAAGGGAAGAAAAAAAAAATATGCGATAAGTACAAAGCACAAAAAACAACGGAAACAACAGAAACAACGGAAAAAATCTTATTGGACATTAACATGTCAATAATCATTCCTAATACTCCACATACTACTCCTAGAAAAGAACTCCTATCTATGTTTGATGATAATTCCGGATGGAATACACTTAAAGTGCATAATTCAACTCAAAGCACGACTATGAAAAATGAATTCAACATCGCTTCTTCTATGAGAATATCAATAGATAGACTTGATTATCAATCATCTGGGCGTCTAGATAATATATCCAATAGTTCGAATTCTACATTGAATTCATCTATAGGAGATCGATTGTCTAACCTAGCATCACCATCACCGTATCTATCTCCTTCTCCACAAAATAAAACAAAAAGTTCTAGTTCTTCTAATTCCTTTGATACATTTTAACGTAGTATGCTTTGCGCACTGCGGTCTTTAGATTGCTTAGCTAGGGGGGGTAGCCTCCTTGGTGGTTAGCTTTTTTTTATCTTTACATTTCTTTCCATTTCTATACTATCTGAATCATCATGAATAGTGTTTGGTCTAAAAATATCTTGAGCCCTATTTTTCATCTTTAGATCTTGTTTAGTTATAAATGGACTATCTAAATCTAATAAATCTTGTGACGCTGAACAAAAACTTATTTTTTCTGGACGTTTTTTTGTATATGATGGTGGTGTAGTCTGCTTTTCTATCTCTGTACAATCACTATCACTATCATCGTTAATAATAAATATATTTTCCATTTTGTTTTCACTTATACTCATCTTTACATTATTTTTTTTTATATCAAAACAAATTAAAAAAGGTCTAGAAATGAAATTTAAAATCTTTCTAATTATACTAACCATATTTTAAGTACTTAATAATATTATATATATATATATTTTACTTTGACCTTAATGTTTAGATCCTTTGTTCCACACTTTTACTTACTACGTGTCAAGCGACGGACACTAGTATTCAAGCAATTATTCGGCTTCTCTTCATCTTTAGATCCTTTATCTTTTGTAGGTTCTTGATAAGGAATAGTATCTGGTCTAGCCGCTGAAATAATCCAACTTATAAAAATTATAGTTCCTCCTGCCCATATTGATATATAATGATTTACTAACGCTATTTGTATATTATTTACGGCCAAACATAATGGATTACCTAAATTTATAGGATTTAATATAAATCCCTTTAATCCACTATTATGACAATAAATAGACAAAAAATGAAAAGACATCCATTGAATACTTGAAATTATACCAATCGAAAATATAAATGAAACAAATGTATTTTTTAACAAGAAAGTTCCTTTCTTAACTAAAGATATACTAAAATTCAACATAAATATTAATTAAAATTATTCTTTTTTTTAAGTGAATTCATATTACACTTTTGAACATTAAAAACGCGTATATTATTAGATAACTAATTTTTAGACTGGTGACAAGGTTTGCATAAAATTTGTAAATTAGATTCATTAGTTTTACCCCCACTAGTCCATTTTATAATATGATCGGCTTCATATTGAATATTAGACAAATCACAATTGCATAATTTACACTTGTGTTTTTGCTCATTTAGTTTATCAGTTATCATTTTTTTATTAAATAGTCTACTATTATTTGGATCGTTTTGGTCATAATGCGTATCTATAATATTATCTATATATTCAATTAATTTTTTTTGAAAAATAGCATTTCTTGATTTACATCCTAATGTAGATTGAATATCAATATCATTGTTTATAATTTCGTCTATAAAATTCTTATTAATATCTTTGATATGTCTATTAAATACAGCTATATTTTTTAATTTATAAAATAATCTACAAATTATAAATTTATAAGGTACATAAAATTTATTAAATTTTCTCTTATCATCACTAAATAATTGTTCATCTTTTAATCTCTGTATAATTTTACAAATAAACTCTAATTTATCTTTAATTTCTTTAGAATGATTTTGTAAAAATAAATTAACATTTTCTTCAGTTTCACCAATTGTATTCTTTAAATAATTTTCTATTAAAGTGTTTATAGAAGACCAACTTTTAGGTAATTTTGATGATAAAACAATAAAGCTTATTATCTCCGTTTCAATTTCACCTCTCTTATCGTGTTTATTTAAAAATCTACTAAAGATTTCTTTGTATTCTGTAATTAATTTATAAAATTGACTATACAGAACTTTATTAAATTCATAATCATTTAATGTCTTACTGGAACGATTTAAAATTTCATACATATCTTTTCTTTTGTTAATATCAGTTCTATAACTTGAATCTAAATTATTGAATATAAAATTATAATTTCTTATGTTATTTTGGTCGTCAGGAGTTAATTCTACGAATGTTTTTTTATTATATTTTTTGTATTCATCACAAGTAAAATATTTATCATTTAATGTAAATTTATTATTTAAAAAATCAATTGCTGTAGTTATACGATGCATTCCATCTAATATTTCATAAGAATTATCTTCTGGATTTAATATTGTCCATATAGGATTCATAGCTCGTTCAAGTAACATTGTCTCAATAAATCTTGTTTTTAATTTATCATCCCAAGCTTCATATTCCCTCTGAAAATCTGGTTTTGTATTAAGAAAAGCTAAGTTAAAAGCCAACGCCGTCTCTTTATTAGTTCTACCGTTTACTATAGATAGAGGAACACTAGTCATCTGTCTATTATAAATATAATTAGAGTCTAATCTTTAAATAATTTTTATTGATGAAAATTTGTTAGAAAGGAATAGTCGTCTATTTTAGAATTTCAACATCTATTATCGACTGGATTATAAATATATTGACTCTATTATATTGACTCTATTATAAATATAATCAGAGTCGCATTATTGTCTAATCTTTAAATAATATTTATTATATAAAAAGTTTGCGTTTTAAAGAAATAAAATGGGCGATAATTAAAAAAAAAGAAAAAAGAATTATTATTAGAATATATTATAAATTTGTAGAATAATGTTAGTTGAAATTACTGTTCTTGGTGCTATTTTAACTGCGTGTCTTTTAAACTGTGTTAGTTTTAATTAAATAAAGCATTCTAAGTTAAATAATATTTAATCATATTCGCTATATTGAAACCAATATCCTCCTAAAATTAAATTATAATATAAAAAAATATTATAGAATAATTTTATATATCATGATTGAAACAGGTTTTTTTGGTTTAATAGTAGTTTTAAGTTTATGGTTTATATATGCGAATTTCAAATATAATAAAGAAAAAGACATATGGCATAATTAAGCGAAGCATAGTTTAGGGAGCTAACCCCTCATTTACTCATTATCATATGTTACAATAGGAAATCGATGAGCATCTAGAGCAAATTGGATTTGTTCTTCGAATTGGGCATTGCGCTTGGTGCGCTTTTCCGATTGTCCCATCTTCTTTGGATTGGCATGATAATCTGCCTTGTATGTGAAATTCTTATTTCCGCGGAAAGCATCTTGTGTTCTCTTTTGATGACGATAACCACTGTTTGCGTTAATAACTGACTCTCTCTTCGGCGACGGCATTTATACTTCATATATACAGTGTCAAATCTTCAAATCAAATTTTTTTTCTATTGTCCAGTGTCCTGTGTCCAGTGTCCTGTGTCCTGTGTCCTGTGTCCTGTGTCCTGTGTCCAGTGTCCAGTGTCCAGTGTCCAGTGTCCTGTGTCCAGTGTCCAGTGTCCAGTCTGTTATTCTGTGTGACTGTTATGCTTTATGAACTTACTACAAATAGCATAAAAATTTGAAACCGTTTTGAACATTTTAAGCTTAATTAAGCAAAGCAAAGCTGATGGAAGACACAACTAGAAACATTATTCTTGACCCTAAAAATTGTATTGATGATATTCTTGAAAGAGAGGGACAACGTATAAATGGAGTTATAGATACAGTAACACAAAGTTATGTAGTATTAAAGGATGGAAGATGGTTTACAAATCCTTCTAGTGTATCTAATATAACTAGAAAGCATTATGATTATATAAATGGGAAATGGGTTAAAAAGAGGTCACCATCCCCGATTCCTGGCCAAAAGTAAGAGATTTTTAGCACTATATATGCGGTGCTAAAAATGTCTGTTCAGTTATCATTATCTGGAATAATATGATAAGCTTTATAATTTATTAATAGTTCTTTTATCTCGGTTGCTAACCTTTTTTCATACTGTTTATCACTTTTAGCATAAATATCCTGAAAATTTGTAAATTTTTCTATTATTCTATCTGTTAATTTATTAGCATCTTTTTGCTTATCAAAATTGGCATCTAATATACCATAACCAGTATGCATTAAATCATCTACTACTCCGTTTGTCTCTTTTTTTAGCCATGTTTTTTTTTCCGCATCATAAATTAGGGCTTTAGAACTCTTATCATCTTTTATCATAGTATTCCAATTTTTAGGGCAGTTAGGATTAAAAAATACGGCTTCTATAACTCTTTGTATAGATGTAAACGGTCTATCATAACAAAATCTTAAAAATTTATCAGTTAAATGAGAGGTATCCTCATGACCCCATCCGTTTATTTGTATGTTTGTTGTATTGTTCTGTGTTCCTATATTGTTTTGTGTTTCTATATTAGTATTACGGCCCTTTTGGGCCATCATTAGAAGTTCTATTTGTTTTCTTAATAGTTCTTTCTCTTCTTTATCTTGTGCTATAATTTGTTTCATTAATGCTATTTCTTCCTTTTCTAAAGAGGTTTCTGCGTTTTTTTTTATTTGGCAAGATTTATTTAACTGATGTCTAGATTTAGCTTGTCTGGTAGTAAACCCTAAATTACAATATTTACAAGTATATATTTTTTTTTCGTGAGGAGGAGAACATACATTTGGCTTACAAATGTTGTCGTTGTTGACGCTTGGGTTTACGAACGGGTTTACGAACGGGTTTACATTTATACTTTTATCTAAAAGTTGCTCTATCAAGGTGTCTCTTGATATATCTAAACAGGTTGCTATACACGGTTTCTTCCTAGTCAAATGATTTATTAAATTACATTTTATATTTGTCCCATAAGCACAACGTTTGCAAATGTACCTCATAATATATATTATAAATAGATAATAAATCTTTAAATTATTGTAAAATTTATAAATTAATAATAAATTAATAAATAACTGATAAATTTATGAATTTCAGGATTTCCGCGCGGGGAAAATCTGAAAAAATAATTTGATCTCAAAAACGAGAAAGCACCAGGACTTTTTTGAGAATTTTTTGACCTTCCTATCCCAGTCTCAGTTTATATCTTCACTCCTAAAATATATTTATATTACTTATTATAATTATATTTTAGTCCTAAAAGTAGGCGTGTTTCCACATCAAACGCCAAAAACTTCGTAAATTTCGTTTCGGCCAGGGCGTAAGCCCGCCCTCTGGGCATATATATTCCGCATTATGGTCTATCACTACCAATCAAACAGACCATCGCATGCCCAACACTAGTAGATCGAACAACAACTTTAATCTGGAACCTCATACCACAGCCTAAGAATACCAAGGAACTATACCTTGTTCATTATAAAATTTTAATTTATTATTATGCATTTCGGAATCAGAAATATTACGATATAATAATGTATTATTCATTGGTTCCTCTCTATAACTTAAAAAATATTTAGAATTATTTAAAAGATTACGATAATTCTCCATAACATTTTCTCCTGGATTTATATTTTTCATTTCACCAAAAACTATATTAGTAACGGCTAACATAAATAAAGGAGAACCTAACTGATATAATTTTAAACCCCTTGTTCGACCTATTAAATTATATTGAATTGCTTTTAAAAATATTGGATTATTTTTGCAACTAATTAAAAGATCTTGTGAAAAATCTTGGTCTAAATATGTAGGTAAAATACATTTTTTTGGTGTGCTAGTGCCTATAATATCATCAAACGATATATTACAATATCTATCTATATCAGTATAAATACCCCCTTCATAATACATCTTTAATAATCTCCATAAATCTACTTTTTCTACTATTTTTTTATCTTTTATGCATTGATAATCTAAATCTTCTATATTTTTTTTTATATATTGTTCTATATCATTATCATCATTAATTACCATTTGATAATTAGGATTTAATCTTTTCATATTAGCTATACCATTTACAATTAAATGTGAATTATTATCTAATATATTTTTATTATTCCAAGAAATATGTATAATTTTTGGAATATCGTCATAATTTTCCAAATCTAACACGACCGACATATAAATATTTAAATATTATATTATAAAAAAAAATATATATATATACGAAGAGGGGAACACCCCCCCTTTAATTGGCTGCGCCTGTCCGTTTAGCTGTTGGGTTTTTATAATTATGATTAAAATACTACATTGGTTATGGTCTCGAGATTTTAAAAATCGTAGCCACGTTTAATCGGGGGGTAAAGGGGGTGCCCCCATGGGGGTTACTAAAGCAAAGGAAGGGGGCTGCCCCCCTAAATAATATAATAATACTCCCAAATCTGATATATCTCCATGTTTATGAACTCTTAAAAAATCTATTTTACTATTTAATGCTAATTTTTTATCTGTAATTTCGGAATCACCTATAAAAATTATTTCATCATTACTATATTTTTGTTTTATTAATGAAATCATTGATGAATTTGGTTTTCCAAATATTTCTAAAGGTTTTTTATCACAACTATATTCTACCAATTTTAGAATACTACCAGTATCAGGTAATATATAATCTTTATCTGGATAACAAGGATCAATATTACCAATAATATAATTTTTATTTTTTATTATAGAACATAATTCAACAAGTTCTTTATAATTAAAATTATTATTGTATAATATAACAACAATATCATAATCCACTTTCCCGTTGCCCGAGGAGGCGGAGCCTGAACTGGTATAAACATTTATATTATTTTTTTCCAAATATTTTTTTGCAGATAAAGTTCCCCATAAATATATATTCTTAAAATTATTTTTAATAAGATAATCTTTAACTAATACTAATGATGATATTATATTTTCATAGGAAATATGTAAATTATTTTTTTTTAAATCTTCATATATTTCGTTTGGAGAATATCTATTATTATTAGTTATTAAGTATATATCTTTATTATTTCTAGAAATAGTTTGTAATAAATCAGAAGCAAATTTCATAGGTTGATTATTTAACATTAAAGTATTATCTAAATCGAATAAAAAACATTTTTTTCTAATAATGAAGTTATAATTTTTTTGATTGATTATATCAGTAGTGCAGATACCTTTTGTATAATCTATTAATTCTATTTTTATATTTTTTTCATCCATTTTATGTTCATAATATTTTATTTGTTTTTTGTAAGATTCTAATTCCCAATCTGTACCATGAAAAATTATATTAATATTATATTTATCTATCAATTTTATATGATTATCATCAATAATACAAATTTCATAATCTATTCCATTTACTTTAGATAAACTATACAAAAAATTTATAACTTTATTTTTCCTTATATTTTCATTATCAATCGGTTTTCTTTTATAACTTTCGGTAAAAGTATCAGTATGTATGCCTATAATAATTTTATCACATCTTTTAATAGATTCTAACAATATATTTTCATGTCCATAATGAAATAAATCAAATACACCTACTACATATCCTATAACTTTTATATTGGTCATATATAAATATTAAGAA
>Ga0228634_1001556_pt1 | contig 12999 bp, 12 predicted proteins | sample 42DmetaG_FD_190063 | JGI IMG/M metagenome (GOLD analysis project Ga0228634, IMG submission 190063) | Seawater microbial communities from Monterey Bay, California, United States - 42D | ecosystem: Environmental > Aquatic > Marine > Coastal | place: USA: California | collected 2016-09-27 | reverse complement strand
CTCGAAGGGCGCGCGTCAATGCTTCAGCGCGGCTTATACCCGCGTCCCCGTCTGGCGTGTTTCGAGCCACGCAGTCACATCACTCGCGCGCCATCCGACAGCGCGGCGGCCAAGCAAGACAGGCTTGGGGAACGCATTTTCTGCCATCATTGCGTAAATGGTGGACCGTGAGAGGCCGACAAGCACTTCAACTTGCCGTCGGCGATAAATTCTATCTGTCATGCAGACATACCTTTCCTGTGGCCCCGCAGCGGTATTCGCTGGGGGCATTAATTAGGCTACGAAAAAGGGACACGTAGAACCGTATCCGTTGCCGCCTGCACCACGCAGGAAGAAACGTGCGCCGCTTAGAGCCGTAAAGCGCCGCGTGATTCCAATAAGAGCCTTAACAAATGATCAGTAAAGGGTGCCGCAAAAAGCGTGATATCTGCTTATTTATCAAACAACTGGGGCAAACCCAAAAACAGGCCTCTACGTTACGTTAGAAGTTTACGTAGACTTTTGACCATTTTCTGGGTCGATAAGGTATATAAGAAAAAGTGAAATGTTACAGTTTATTACCGTTTTGCACGAAGACCTTCGCCCAATTCTCCATCAAATCGCGACGGCGCTCTAACAAATCGGTTCGCCGATACGCACGCTCAACTTCGCTTCCGACGGTATGCGCAAGTGCCATCTCCGCAAGCTGGTGGTCCACGCCAGCCTCCGCCGCCCAATCGCGGAACGTAGAGCGCAAGCCGTGCGGCACTGCTGGACGGCCGGAGCGCGCATCAACATATCCTTCCTCTCCAGCGGTCTCGTACGTATTTTGCATTCGCCGCATCAAGGCTGACAACGCCATATCTGAGAGCGCACCACCTTTAGGGGCAAAGAATACGCTCTCCTCGCCCTCCAAACGTGGAAGCTTTTGCAAGACTGCAAGCGCGGGTTTCGACAGCGGGACGCGGTGCTCTTTACCCGCCTTCATGCGGGCAGCTGGAACGGTCCAAAGCTTAGACTTCAAATCAACCTCAGACCAAGTCATTCCGCGCACTTCGCCAGACCGTGCCGCCGTGAGGGCTAAGAACTGCAACGCGTAAGAAGCCATCCCTTCGCGTGCTGTCAAATCTGTCCACCAACGCTGCGCATCCTTAAGAGCCAACGCGGCGTGGTTTCCGCCCTTGCGCACCTTGGAGGGCTTGGCGAGTAGCTCCGAAAGATTGCCCTTCCACCTCGCAGGGTTGTCGCCTTTGCGGTGCCCAGCCACCGTCGCCCAGCTCAGTACCGCCTCAATGCGCCCTCGCAAGCGGCTCGCAGTTTCGGTCTTGGTGGTCCAGATCGGTTCCAGCACCCGCAGCACGTCTCGCGCCTCAATATCTTCGAGAAGCATATCACCAATCACTGGAAGAGCGTAAGTATTCAGCGTTGCGTACCATTGCTTGCGGTGCTTGTCGTTTCTGAACTCCGCCGTCTTGGCTTCGAGATAGGTTTCAACGGCGCGTGCAAAAGTCATCGTGGGGCGCGTCTTGCGCTTGGCCTTTTGCGCCAGAGGGTCGCCGCCGCTCCGGATCATCCGCTTGTTGTCCATCGCCGCATCGCGGGCCATCGCCAAAGTGACAACCGGAGGGCTACCCAACCCAAGCTCGTGGCGCTTGCGATTGATCGTTATTCGCTGCACCCAAAAGCGCGTACCATTCTTCTCAACCCGCAGGAACAACCCCAGACCGCCCCCATCAAAATACTTACCTGGCAAACTGGCATTACGCACCATCGCAGCCGTGAGCCGATTGGCCGCTCTGGCCTTCGGTAAAACCTTGGAATCGAACTCTGACATTGGCGATGCTTCCCACATTTCTTCCCCCGCAATTTGAAAGAAACTCGCGGAATAAGCAAGTCCGCTTTGGAACCTATTTTCCCACAAATTACTGTTTTTGCTATCATATTAGGAATCTATCAGCACCCCTGAGATCCCAGTATAAATTCCTCAGTCTCCGCCATATTTACTGGTAGTTTTGCGCACATTAACGATAACGGCTTTAGAGGTTTTCGGCTTTGGTCGTTAACGCCACTGACTGGCTATTGATGCAATTTTATGGCGGCCACACTCCATCCGTCCGGCGCAGACAGGTTCTATAGGGGTTGGCTATTGGTCATCCAGTGTTCCTTACACCTTACCACATATCAAAAAACTAGGGAGTTTTGCTCCAACAGCAGAAGAACAGCAATCTTTTACTTCATTTCTTTTGCAAGAGCACTCTTCCCATACACAAACGGACTGCTCGGTTGCGCCTTTCGATATCAACGAATGCGTACCCAAACCAATTGATCCACAAGACTTTGACAATGACACTCAGAATAGGAGCAGCGGCGCTTTGCATCACGCGAAGACGACCTACCTATCCCAAATGGAAAAAAGCATGGAAACACAGCGCCTGATCCCAGCGTGGGAATACGTCGCGGATACCGTGATGGGTGGCATGTCAACAGGCGGTTTGCGGACTGAGGCCTATCAGGGGCGCTCGGCCAACGTGCTGCGCGGGGACGTGTCGCTGGATAACAATGGTGGTTTTGTGCAGATCGCTGCGGATCTAAACGCGGACGGCAGTATCTATGACGCCAGCGATTGGGACGGGTTTGAAGTGATCATCTGCGGGAACGATACCGCTTATGATTTCCGCCTGCGCACGGATGCGTTGCAACGTCCTTGGCAATCCTTTCGGACCGATTTCATCGCGCCCAGCACATGGCAGACCGTGCAGCTACCCTTTGACCAAATGATCCCGCACAAAACAGATGCGGCGTTTGACCCTGCCCGTCTGCGCCGCATTGGCATCCTTGCAATCGGTCGCACAATGCGCGCCGAAATCGCAGTTGCCGCTGTGCATCTGTATCGCAGTTAGGCTGATAAAATGAATGACCCCCTTCCCGACGCTCACCGCAGCGAGATTATCGAAATGGCGCTTTCGGACCACGTGAGCTTTGCCGATATTGAGCGTGAGTATGGATTGGCCGAAAAACAGGTCAAAGCGCTTATGCGAGAGAGCCTGAAGCCCGGCAGTTACCGCGCGTGGCGCAAACGGGTACGCGACTTTGGCGATCGCCGCGCAACCTATAAATAAATTAGAAACACGGGGGCGCGGATGCGTTTCAAAACCGTTCTGCTATTAACATTATCGCTACAATGAAAACCCAAGAGACGCCAAAACCTTGGGCACAGCCTTTTTCATCGCGAAAAAGCCCTTGGTGGCATGCGGCCAAGCCAAAGTGTCGAAATCGCGGCGCACGGGTATCAACTGGATACCGGCAGCATCTAAATCCCCCTGCGCGTTGTTCAGGGCCGTCGCGACAGGCCCGACGGTCGCGTACCCCGTGACAACTGTCTTGGTGTTGTGGGCTGCACAGGCATCCCGCATAGCCTTGGTCGCAAAATTATGCGCAACCTCACCGAGTTCGAGTGGTGATCTGCCTTCTGTCGTGAGCGCGCCTATGGTGCTGATTGGCGCATGCGGCAGAGCATCTGCGATCTGCATATCGTCCTCTGTCACCAACAACAAAAAGTCCTTGGGAACGTCGCCAACACCCAAAGCGGCAGGGAGCGGTTTGCGCAAATGCTCGGCTGGGTCCTCAATGGCCTCTACGTTAGTCAGCAACTGGTGTGTGGGGCAAAATCGACCATGTGTGAACTTTGAAATATTCGACACCCGCGCGATGTACGGACGACCCTTTGTTTGTATTCCCGCGACCCACCGCCATGCCAACGTGTTTGAGGCAGGATCGCCATCCATCAGATGCCGCAAAAAGAAATCCGCGCCCAATTCCCATGGCAACTTCAGGGTGAAGATCCAGATTGAAGCAAACCACATTCGCGCATGGTTGTGCAGATAGCCAGTGGTCACCAGTTCCTCCGCCCACGTGTCGAAACACGCGATACCGGTTTCACCAGCACAAGCTTGGGAATATTGCGCGGCCAGACGGCGGTCTTTTCCCACGCTTTTGAGCTGCCGGCGCAGCCCCGCCTGATAGGCTGGCCAAACGGTTGGGTGGTGCTCCAGCCAGCCCTTGAAATAGGTCCGCCAGAACACCTCATGGGCAAAGCTTTCGGCTTTTTCAAAGCCATGGGTCCGGAGGGTAATGTCTAAAACTTCCTGCTCGGTGATCAACCGATGCCGGATCCACGGGGAAAGAGCCGATACATTGGCACGATGCGCAGCGCCAAGATCATAGTTGCGACACCGGCCATAGAGATCACCCGAACGATCCGCAAAGGCCGCAAGCCGCGCCAGCCCCGCCGCGCGGGTTGGTGTGAAATCAGGGCGTTCGGTCTGCATTGCCAGATCAGCGATGAGGTCTTTGGTTTTCATGACGTGATGCTCTGAGTGTGATTGCGCAGGTCGGCGGGGCAGAATGGATATCGAGCCTAGATAAAGGGATCAGCTCGCTTGATGCGCCCTGACGTAGCAGCGAGCCCCCAAGCGTCGAGGCCTTCTGCCTGCGACAATCACGCGATTGCCGCCAGCTCATGCGCGCTAACTCTCCCATCAACCAAGAGGCAGAAATGACAGAAACCAAACCCAAGACAGCGGACCTCGTGTCGCGCTATAGCGTCCTGACCAAAGAGACGATGCCACAGTTGGCGCGCACCAGCCACACGCACTGGCCCGTACGTAACGATCACTGCTTTCAGCGCATCGTCCTAGACGCTGTTTGTGGCGGTATCTGGTACGATCACGTGGCACGCCCTGCGTACAAACATCTAAGCCATGAACAGGCCGTACATGCCGTCGCCCTGTGCGAGGATATCATTGCAGGAGACGCAGACCTTGCTGCATTGAATGCGCAATCCTTGGTGTGGCGCGGCAAGCGGCGGCCTTAAGTGAAGGCCGGGACATACGCGCCCTAGAACGTGCAAAAATGCGTATCCTCGTCCGCGCCGGTGGCGTCCTCAAAATCCGCGGCTTCCGGAATGCGGCCAAAGGCGATTTTGCCGCCCACATATCCCCCCGGCACCGTTTCATGAGCCCCAAGCGACAGCGCTTTGCCCCCAAACCGCGCCCGCACCTGATCCATTGTATCGCTGATGGTTTCCCACCGGGCACGGTCGCTTGCATCGTTTGACATCATATCAAACAAATCGCCCGTAATATCCGCGTCGCCGTCTAACCCGTGCAAGACCACCGAAACGGCATGAGGGGTAAAGGTCAGATGCCTCCGCGCCTCTGCCAAACCCTGCGCGAGGGTTCGGACAAAACTGCGGTCATCGCGGGACGGTTGGAACTGACCTTCCCAATTCCACCGAAGCGCCTCAGCGCTTTTGGTGCGGGTGGATCGTAGGCGTTGACTGCGCAAGGAAAACGATAGGCGTGATGCGCGCAGATCAGCGCGACGTAACCGGCGCGCGGCCCCCGCCAGCAACTGGCGCGCACAATCCTCGACCTTATCCGGCGTGCGCCAATCGGAGGGCAATACGCGGCTGTGACCAAACATCCGCTTGCGGGTGGCCGCGCGGGGCGCGTGGGTGCCATGCAATTCATGCCAGAACCGCTCTCCCTCTACATTGCCCCAAATCGCGCGGGCCTGTTTCGGCGCAAGGGCCCAAAGACCGTTAAAGTCATGCACCCCAGCCGCAGCCAGCCGTGTTATCATCCCCTCCCCAAGGCCCGGCAGTTTACCAAGCTTGAGGTCCGCAAGTTTGGCGGGCAGCATAGCGGGGTCCAACACTAGCGTGCCGTTCGGCTTATGTCGTTCTGCGGCGATTTTCGCCAACAACTCCGTCGGGGCCATCCCGATTGAGCAGGTCAAAACGGGGCTGAATTCACGGGCCAATGCCGTCTTGATCCGCTTGGCCAAGACCAAACACTGCCGCCCCTCGCTGGGCAACAGGGCGCACACGACCTCATCAATGGATCGGACATGCTGGATCGGCACGACTGTTTCAATCACCGCCAAAATCCGCTTGTGCAGGCGCACGTAGACATCGGGCCGGGCCACAACGAAGGTCATGTCAGGGAGTATCGCCCGCGCCTCGCGCGCAGGCATATTGTTTTTCACGCCAAGCGCCTTGGCTTCACGACTGACAGCGATGCACCCGGTATGGGCGGAATCGAGCGCCACCACCCCAATCGGCTTGCCCCGCAAATCCGGGTTAAAGTACTGCTCAGCGGAGGCGAAAAAGCTGTCAAAATCCAGATATAGCCGCTCCGGCAGGTGGGGATAGTCGGACATGCTCACCCTCCTTTCGGGCTTTTGTTGGATGCGGGTGTCAGAAAGTAATACCGGATGCGCCCGGGAACAGGGCCAACAGGTTGCCAGACCCCTGATTGCCGCTATCTGCTGACCTCTGCAAGAGCCGCAGGGAGGAGCATAACCAGACATGACAGCCACCAGCACAATCGAATTGCGCGACATGATCCTGCCGACGGACATTGGGACCTATGGACCCAATGAACCTGTGCCCGATCATCACCTCTTGGATCTAACGCTTTCGGTTGCCCCGGCACGCGTTCTGATCCCCAATGATGGAATGGACCATGTGTTTGACTATGATCCGTTGATCGCTGCCATTCAGACCCTCGCCAAGACAGGCAACCGCGAAACCCAAGAATGGCTGATCACCCAAATTGCCCAGCTCTGCGCTACATTTAACGACATCCAAGGTGTGGACATTTGCTTGCGCAAATTCCCAGTTGCACACGCGAGCGGGACATTGGGCGTGCGCCTGACCTTGCAACGGGATGATCTGACAGCTCTGCGCGACCCGCAATAACTGCGAAAGTCGGTTGCAAAGCCCCCTGCTGAAAGCCCATCGTTTCCTATGTCCAAAAAGACCCTGAATGCGGCCAACCTTGCGGCCCTCGGCGCCGACCGCTTGGCCGATCTTCTGATCGAAGTCAGCACCGGAAGCGCCGACATCAAACGGCGGCTACGGATGGAGTTGAGCCATAACCTTGGCCCGGAAGAACTGGCCCATGATGTGCGCAAACGATTGGTCTCGCTCCGCAAATCAAAAAGCTATGTCAGTTGGCGCAAACGCAAAGCGCTTGTGACCGACCTAAACACACAGATCGCTATGATCGTGGACAAAATCGCGCCGGAAGATCCCAGCACGGCGTTTGAGTTGTTGTGGCAGTTCATGGAACTTGCACCCTCGATCTATGCGCGCGCGGATGATCGTCGCGGCGATATAGAAGACGTGTTTCAAGCCGCCCTCCAGCATTTTGAAAACATCGGCCCCCGCGCCCAGATGGACCGCGCAGCCTTGGCTGAGCGTGTGTGGTCCGCGGTATCGGACAACGCGCATGGTGAGTGGAACGATATCATCGGGCTCTTGGCCGAAACGTTGGGCACGGACGGGCTGGATGCGCTCAAACAACAGGTGCAGCAATACCGCGATGCGCCCGGCTCCGATACGGGCTCGGAGCATGAGGCTTTTGAATTCTTGCGCTCCCTCAGAGGGGATAGAGACTACCGTGCCGAGCGACGCCAAGCCTTGGTGCGCAAGTGCCTGCAAGAGATTGCCGAGGTCAGCGGCGATACAAGTGCCTATATTGCCCAGTTCACGCCCGACGACCTGCAACGCAAATCTGTCGCAGCCGAAGTCGCAATGTTGAAGGTATCAGAGGGGCAAGCCGAAGACGCGCTCACCATTTTGGAAAACGCCGGGCGGTCTCGTGGCACCTATGGCCAAGACGCATGGGATAGCGCGTATATCGACACCCTGTTGGCGTTGGACCGCACCCAAGACGCACAAGCACATCGCTGGGCCTGCTTCGAGGATAGCTTGAACGCATCGCACCTACGCGCCTTTCTCAAAGTTTTGCCAGATTTTGACGACGTCGAGGCCGAAGACCGCGCGCGTGCACACGTTTTGGCCTATCCAAATTTGGCGGCCGCCTTGCACTTTTGCCTCACGTGGCCCGACCTGTTGACCGCATCTCAGTTGGTCATTGCGCGGGCGGATCAGCTTGACGGTGAGGACTATGAGTTCCTGAACGGAGCGGCGGATGCCTTGCGCGCGCAATACCCTCTGGCCGCCATTCTGCTGCTTCGTGCGATGATCGACTTTGCCCTGTGTTCAGGTCGCACGTCGCGGTACGGACACGCGATCAACCACTTGCGCGACTGTGAGGCACTTAGCCTTGAGATCCTCGACTACGGCGATGTGCAAACGCACTCTGCCTATCGCGAAGCGCTGCAAACGATGCATGCGGGTAAATCAACATTTTGGGCGCGGATGGAAAACAGGTGACGCCCACGCCGATTTGGCCGAAGCACGCTAACCTATCCGACACGCGGCCAAGCCCGCCTCATCAGGTGATAGGCCCAGCCCCGGTTTGTCGGGGACGTGGATTTTACCATCAACCATGCTAATGCCTTCTGGCATCAAAAGCCGGACGATCCGCGATTGTGCCCGGTGCAGCTCTACCGCGCCGGACGCCAGCGCGCCGCAGACCCAATGCAGGTTGATGATGTCCCAGCCCCCCGCTGGTGAAACATTCATGCCCAGTTGCGCGGCATCTATGGCCGGGCCAAAGCCCCCGATGAACACAGCGTTGGGTTGCAGCACCTTCACCCCTGCGCCCGCCAACAGCGCAAAGCGTTCGAGGCTTTGTTCCATCTGTCCCGCGCCGAGCGGTACGCCCTGCCCCGCCAGCCTCGCAAGGCCTGCGGGGTCGTTGCCGTGCACAGGCTCCTCCAACCATGTGAGGTTCAGATCGCCCGCACCGCGCACAAATGCCAGTGCGGCCTCAACGTCCATCCGGCAATTGGCGTCTGCGATCAACTCTGCCCGTGGACCTATGGCATCACGCACCGCGCTTAGCCGGGCTAAGTCTTGGGCCACCGCCCGGCCCTTGGCAGCGATCAAGACCTTCACCCCAAGGGCACCGGCCGCAACCTCGCGCCCACAGCTTTCGACCAACGCGTCGGTGTCCAATTCCGGAAATCCGCATGTGACATGAACCGGGGCCGCGCGCCGCTGCCCCCCAAGCAGCGAGGCCACGCTTTGCCCCGACCGTTTGGCGCGAATATCCGTGAGCGCAATGTCCAAAGCCGACAACCCTAACACCACGACCCCCCCCATCTGCCTTGGATTGAACTGCTTGGCGATGTCGCCGACGGGGTCGTGCGAGCCGCGGTTCAAGACATCGGGCACCACGCGGTTGAGGAAATGTGCAACTTCGGGCGCAAGAAACCGTCCCGTTACGCCCGTGCCTTCAACCCCATCCGGGTCACGCAGCAGCAGCCTGACAAAGATAAAGCTGTCCGCGCCGGAATACGGCCCCGGATCCCCGGGACCACCCAACGGGCAATGCACAGACGCCTCAACATGCCACGTCGCGTCCATTTTATTGGTTCCCCGCCCTAGGTCCGGAAAACCGCAACAGCCGTGCTGCGATGGGCGAACACGTAAGGATAAAGAACACCCGGATCACGTGATGCAACACGACAAAGCCCAAATCCGCCCCAACAACGATGGCCAAAATCGCCATCTCTGCCTGCCCGGCGGGGGCAAAGGCCAAGAAGCCATCCAGTGCTGGGGCAAGTCCCATCAGGATCACGGCCTCGGCGAAGGCTGCGGCCACAGCGGCTACGATCACCACATAGACCAACCCCGCGAAAGCGTCTTTGCGCAGCTCAGCCAATGTGACCCCGGCATAGCCCGCACCCAGCCCCATCCCGATAAAGAACTGTGCCGCCAAGATCGCCTCGGACGGGGGGCGGTAATGGATGACATCCCCAAGCGATAACGCCGCCGCAAGGACCATCGGCCCGATGATAGCTGCGCCAAAGATGCCGATCCGCGCCGCGACCTTCCAACCGATGATGGCAGCCCCGGCCATGATCACCAACTCATGCAGGGGCAGCGTCGCCGCTGGCGCGCCAATTGGGTTGTCGAGGTCAGCACCAAACCCCAGCACCATGATGATCGGAGCCACCAACACAATAACCAACAACCGCGTTGCATGGATCAGGGTGAGCGTGCGGACATTGGCACCAGACTCCTCTCCAAAGGCCGTCATTTCCTGCAAACCACCGGGCATAGACGCAAAGAAGGCCGTGGGCCGATCCAGCCCATACACCCGACGAAAGAACGGAATGCCGATGCATGCGATCACGATCACATAGACCGGCACCATAGCGAGCGAGATCACCATTTGCGGCGCGCGCTCAATCAGCTCTGGCGTGATCGAGGCCCCGATCGCGACCCCAAGAACGGTGCGCATCAGCGTCCCGAGCTTGCCCGGCTTGGCCACGGGCATCCCAGCCAAGGCCGCCAGCAGACAGGCACCCAACGGTCCGAATAAGAACGGCAGCGGAGCACCCAGCCACACCAGGATCACTGTGCCCACGCCCGACAATGCGATCGTCCCAGCAATGCCCGATATATTGCCCATCATGTGCCGCCTACTGGAGTGTATTTATACGCATCTAGGTTGTCTCACCACCATTAACGGCGATCATCTGGCCGGTTACAAACCGCGCCTCAGGTGAGGCCAGATAGCCAACCGCCGCTGCGATATCCTCGGACGTGCCCATGAAACCCGCGGGAATACTGCCCACGCGCTTGGGGTCTTGTGTGTCCCCGCCGTCCTTGGCGATTTGCCCCGGCGAGATCGCATTTGCGGTGATCCCCTTGGAGGCGAACTCAGTGGACAACGCCTTGGTCAGCCCCCAGACCCCGTGTTTGGCCGCCGAAATCGGCGCCCCCTCATAATAGCCTTTGATCGCCTTCATCCCCGCAAAGTTGATGATCCGGCCCCACCCCTGTTCGACCATACCGGGCAGAAACGCCCGCGCAGTTCGGAAAGAACCTGTCATCGCGACATCAACGACACCATTCCAATCGTCATCCGACATTTCGAGGAACGGCTTGTGCGGGCGTCGGGCCGCGTTGTTGACCAGAATATCAATCGTGCCGAACTGCGCCAACGCAGCTTTGGTGATCCGTTCGACATCCTCCGCATTGCTCATGTCGCCCATCACGACCATGGCCTCAACACCGTGCGCGCGCACGGACTTGGCGGTTTCTTCGCAGGCCTGCGCATTGCTGGACCCATTGACCACGACATTCGCCCCAAGCTGCGCCAGCCGAACCGCAACGCCCCGTCCGATGTTCTGCCCTGAGCCGGAAACGAACGCCGTCTTCCCTGTAAGTGTGCGATCCATAGGCAGCCACCCTCCTGTTGCAGTCCGTAAAGCAGACGTTACGTTAACTCTATCATTTGGGTACTGAGGCTAAAGGGGTTAATCAACGAAATAATGTTGACAATCGACATTTAATATTGCTGCATATGCATACCAGTTTGGGGAGACATCATGGTCAACGACCTAGAATTGAAGCGAAAAAAGCCACTCGTCCTCGAAGTGAGGGATGAACTGGAGCGAATGATTCTGGGCGGCGAAGTGCCCGCTGGTGAGCGATTGAATGAACAAACCCTTGCGGCTTTGATGGGCGTCAGCCGCGCCCCTGTGCGGGAGGCTGCCCGCTCACTCGAGAAAGACGGGTTGGTCACAACCGTTGCCAACAAGGGCGTGTACGTACGCAAGCTGACCTTGGATGACGCGCTTGAGCTGTATGAATTGCGCGCCATGGTGTTTGGCTATTTGTGCGCACGGGTCGCGGCCACCGGCGACGACCAAGCCCTTGAAGACTTGCGCGCCAGCCTGACCCGAATGTCCGAGGCTGCCGAGCGTGAGGACGAAAGTACCTACTTCACCGAAAACCTCGTATTTCACGACAAAATTGCAGAAGCCGCCGACAGCAGACGGGTGGCCGATCTGTATATCAGCCTTTGCAAAGAAGTGCGTCTGATGCGCCTGCGGGTTCTGAGTGGCCCATTGGCATTAGAGGTCTCAAATCAAGAGCACGAGGCGATTGTCCGCGCGATTGAAAGCGGGGACATCAGAGCAGCAAGTCGCGCTGGCAGCCAACACCACCTGAACGGCAAACAACGTCTTTTGGGCACCTACAGCCGCGAGCGAGGCGCGCAAACATAACGACACGACCCCAAATGATCACAGGCACAAAAACCGCCGGGTCATTCGCTTTCTTTTGGATATAGGGAGGAAAATCCATGGAACTGACGAAAACTCTTGGACGCCGGATGTTGGACGCGACTTGTGCTGCGGTCATTGCGGCGCCACTGGCCGTCGCGACACCGGCGATCGCACAAAGCTACCCATCTGCAGACGAGACGCTGGATTGGACCATCGCGTTCGGCCCCGGTGGCGGTAACGACATCATGGCCCGCAGCATCATCGAAATTCTCAACAAGTACGACCTGTACGATGGTGAGATTTCTGCCGAAAACCGCGCGGGCGGTTCAGGCGCTGTGGGCTGGGGCTATCTCTATGGCCAAGACGGCAACGCCTACGGCATCTCGACCACATCGGGCAGCTTTGTCACCACCCCGCTTCAGGCGGATACACCGTGGCAACCCGAAAGCTTCACCCCCGTGGCCCTTTTGGCAACCGATGACCTTGTGCTGGTTGTAAACGGCGACAGTGAGATCGACACGATCGACGAATTCATCGCAAACGCCAAAGCCAACCCCACGAATATCGGCGGCACCGGTTCGGTCAACGTGGACTTCATCGTGCCCACGCTGTTTGCGGAGAAGGCAGGGTTCGAGTTCGATTATGTTTCGTTCAACTCCATGTCTGAGCAGACGACCGCCCTGTTGTCCAACGCGCTTGATGCGATGGTCGGCAACCCCGGTGAGATCCTCGGTCTCATCGAGTCTGGTGATCTGAAACCACTGGTGTTTTCTGGCCAAACGACGCCCGCCGCACTTGAAGGCGTGCCAACAATGGGAAGCATCGGCTTTGACATCGGTGTGTCGATGCCACGCGGTCTGATCCTTGCCCCCAACGCCCCAGCAGAGGCGCAGGAGTGGTGGATCAACACCATGAAAGAAGTCGTGCAGACGCCAGAATGGGGTGAATATATCGCTAGCAACACGCTGACCCCCACGGTTCTGTATGGTGAAGACTTCCGCCAGTTCCTCGTGAACACAAAGA
>Ga0228634_1001553_pt1 | contig 13027 bp, 8 predicted proteins | sample 42DmetaG_FD_190063 | JGI IMG/M metagenome (GOLD analysis project Ga0228634, IMG submission 190063) | Seawater microbial communities from Monterey Bay, California, United States - 42D | ecosystem: Environmental > Aquatic > Marine > Coastal | place: USA: California | collected 2016-09-27 | reverse complement strand
GTCTCCGTTAGATTTTTATTTATTTTTCTTAAGGGCTAGCAGCCGTGTTTTTGTCGTTCAACAAGAGCAAGACATTCTTTTGAAGAACATCAACTTCTGACTTTAAAGCATTCATGTTTTCGTTTACCTCTTTGAGTGCTTGATTTTCTTTTTCTAAGGCTTCTATCCTTCTCAATAGCGCTTGTGTTGCAGAGACATTTAGCATTGCTACTGCTTGATAGTCAACTGTTCTAAAATCATGTACCTGACGACCATAAACAAATACTTTTCCTGATAGATCGAGATTTGTTTGAATACTATTCGCACCTCTTGAAATAACCGATGCTATTTCTTCTTTATCTTCAAAGATTAAACGAATGCGTTCTCCAACTTTCAGATTATTTTTTATTTCGATCTTTCCTGCGTTACAGTCTGCCAATAAATAAATATCTGGAATGCAATTTGTTGATTTTGAAACGGCTTGTGGATAAACCTCTTCTAGTTGTTGAGCAATTGCTTTTTTGACTGGTTTGTCTCCATGAGATGGATCAATCATGTGGTAATCGGTCACTTCAATTTTATTTAAAGTTTCAAGGTCCTTATCTGAATTTGAAACCCCCTCAATGTTTTTGATTCTTGCGTCAGAAATGGCATTAAACTCTCCAGCCACAACCCGGTGGGTGGCGAAAATACTGGTATTCAAATTTGTACCTGCTGCTGTTCCTGTATTTGGTCCAGTAGCGTAGTAAGTGAAGTTACCAAAGGGATCTGAGTAATACCCATTTACATGAAGTAAGCCTTGAGATGGTGTGTTTGTATTAATACCCACGCGTCCATTTCTTACGACTAAATCTTGTCCTGCGGTTGCATTAGTCCCATCCGTGGTCGTAATAAAAACAGCATCAAAGCCATTTAATCTTAAACCATCTACAGTTGGCTCATACATTAGAAAATTATCCCCATCAATCGCATCTTTCACTTTATATTTAAAGGGCGAGTTTATGGCAATATCACCACCGGAAACTTCAAATTTTGAAGTAGGTGAGGTAGTTCCAATTCCGATATTTCCACCTCCATTAAATATATTATTATTGTCAACAACCCATTCGGTACCGTTCCAAAAAGTGGTATTCCCAGTTTCAGTACCATTAGGTAAAAGTCCATCATTTCCGGGAACACCTTGAATTCCTTGTAATCCCTGAATGCCTTGCTCCCCTTGTAGTCCTTGTGCTCCAGGAACACCCTGAATTCCCTGTTCACCCTGTAATCCTTGAAGGCCTGTTTCGCCTTGAATGCCTTGTTCCCCTTGGGGGCCAGCATCTCCCTGAATTCCCTGTTCACCCTGTAATCCTTGAAGGCCTGTTTCTCCTTGGATGCCTTGTTCCCCTTGTGGGCCAGCATCTCCCTGAACACCTTGTTCTCCTTGGATACCTTGAGGTCCAGTTTCTCCCTGTATACCTTGTTCCCCTTGTGGGCCAGCATCTCCCTGAACACCTTGTTCCCCTTGCAGACCTTGAGGACCAACTTCTCCTTGGATACCCTGTTCACCCTGAGGTCCATTTCCTGCAGTTTTAGCATACAAGGCATACGGGACGCTCATTAGTTCTTGGGTTCCCATTATTTCATAGTCTGTCCCTCCATTTTCATCTGCAGCAATTTGAATAAAATAGGGTCCGTTACTCCAATCAATCAAAGAAAAGTCACCTGAAATAGAGTTACCGTTTCCGATCACAATATTGGTTAAGCCAAAATCGTTTGTTGACGCATCAAAACTTTCTTCATAAACCACAGTTCCATTTGTGCTATTTTGCAGGAGCGAAATTTTTAACCCAACAAATGCATTAGCCATTAAATTTCCGGTATTGTCCCTAATTACTGACTGGTAATTTACGCCTTCTGGCGCTTGAGCGAATATTAAGAGTTGAACACATGTCAAGCATAAGGTTACTATTTTTTTCATTTTGTACAGTTTAATACAATTAATTTATCTGAGTAGATGACATTTCGTAATGCCTCTCCCGCTCATAATTAACTAAAAGTACGGATATTTTACAAAATCTAAAAGCGCTTACTTTTGGCTTTTCTTCTTATGATAATTGGTCAGAAACAAGTTTATATGTTGGGTCTTCAAGCACATCAACATCGATGATTTTTTCAGCATTTTTAAGCAACCTCGAACAATCTCTGCTTAAATGTTTCAATTGCACTTTTTTCCCTGCCTCTCGATATCGTTCTGTGATTTTATTCAGTGCTTCAATCGCCGACATGTCAACAACACGACTTTCTGCAAAGTCAATAATTATTTTGTCTGGATCTTCTTGAACGTCGAATTTTTCATTAAAAACACTAATAGATCCAAAAAATAGTGGCCCATAAATTTCATAGTGTTTTACCCCATCCTTATCAATGTGCTTACGTGCACGAATTCTTTTTGCATTGTCCCATGAAAAAACAAGCGCTGCAATAATAACACCTAGAAGTACAGCCAATGCTAGATTATGAAGAAGTACCGTAATAAGCGTAACTGCTAGCATCACAAAGACATCTGATTTGGGCATTCTATTAAAAGTTCTGAAACTTGCCCATTCGAAGGTGCCAATGGATACCATAATCATTAATCCTGTAAGTGCGGCCATAGGAAGCTTTTCAATAAGACTCGAGCCAAACATGATGAATACAAGTAACATTATGGCTGCTACAATCCCAGAAAGCCTTGCTCGTGCTCCTGATGATATATTAATTAAACTCTGACCAATCATGGCACAGCCCCCCATTCCAGAAAGTAGCCCAGAAAGGATGTTTGCCGCCCCTTGTGCAACGGCTTCTTTATTTCCTCTCCCTCTTGTTTGCGTAATTTCATCAATTATATTAAGCGTTAAAAGGCTTTCTATCAGTCCCACTCCGGCAACTATTGCAGCATAAGGAAAGATCAACTCTAGCGTATCCATAGTGAATGGAATACTTGGTAAATTGAAAGGAGGGAAACCACCTTCTATGGAGGCGATGTCTCCAACAGTCGTAGTTGAAATATCAAAAAAGTAGACAATTCCAAAAATTGCCAATATTGCTGTTAAAGCTGCTGGAACAAGCTTGGTGATTTTAGGTAAACCCCAAATGATAATCATTGCAGTGACAACGAGTCCGATGAAAACATATAGCTCTTTTCCTGACATCCATGGTGCGTTTGGATCAGTACTATCTACTGTGAACTGACTAAGCTGAGAAAGAAATATAATGATAGCCAACCCATTGACAAATCCAAAAATGACGGGTTGCGGAACGAGTCTCATAAATTTACCGAGCTTTAATAAGCCTGCAATTATTTGAATGATACCTGCAAGAATTACCGTCGCAAATACATATTGGGTGATTTCGTCTACCGTAATGAGCGGATTGATTTCTTTTAGTGCTGTTACGAGTCCAAAAAATACTACAGCTATCGCTCCTGTTGCTCCTGAAATCATACCAGGACGCCCACCGAATATTGCAGTTATGATGCCCATAATGAAAGCAGCATAAAGACCAGTTAATGGGGACAGCCCAGCGATCAAAGCAAATGCTACTGCCTCGGGTATTAATGCCATTGCAACAGTTAAACCAGATAATATTTCTGTACGGTAGTTTACCTTTTGTTTAAGATCAAAAAGGTTGAAGTATTTATGCATGATTCTGATTTTCTATGTCTATTCAAATAAAAAGTGGGCAAAAATACCATTTAATCCACGTTAAAGAGAATTATCAAGAACTATTCTTCTATTTTCGTGCTTAATCGTATTACTATGAATTTTCTTTCCGTTGAAAGTGTTACCAAGTCTTATGGAGACCGTGTATTGTTTTCAGATGTTTCTTTTGGTATTGACCAAGGCCAAAAAGTGGCGATTGTAGCGAAAAATGGAGCGGGTAAAACTACTCTTTTGAATTGTTTGATGGGTAAAGAATCAACGGATTCAGGAAATATTGTTTTCAGAAATGATATTCAAGTGGCATTTATGGAACAGGCGGAAAGCCTTCCTTTAAATAAGACGATCTACGAGGTGATATATGATCATGCCAATCCTAAATTGCGTTTAATAAAGCGATACAACGATGCCTTAGAAAAGAACGATGAGAAAGCCCTGTCTAATTTATTTCAGGAGCTCACGGATTTGGATGCTTGGGATTTAGAAAGCCAAGTCAAACAATTTTTGTCGGTTTTTAAACTTGAAGATGTTAAGCAAGAGATAGCATCCCTTTCTGGAGGACAGAAAAAACGAATAACCCTTATAAAGGTTTTACTTTCCGATGCCGATTTTCTATTGTTGGATGAACCCACAAACCATTTGGACTTGGATATGATTGAGTGGCTGGAGTCTTATTTGTCGAATTCAAAATCTACATTACTCATGGTCACTCATGACCGTTACTTTCTTGAAGTTGTATGTGATACGATTTTAGAATTGGCGAACGAGACCTTGTATAAGTATAAAGGTAATTTCTCCTATTATTTGGAAAAGAAAGCAGAGCGGGAGGAACAACTGCAATCTACAGTCGAAAAAGCGCGAAACACCTTTCGTAAAGAATTAGATTGGATACGAAGACAGCCCAAAGCACGTGGTACGAAACAAAAGGCAAGAATTGACTCTTTTCATGAAGTAAAGAAAGTTGCTACTACAAATTTATCAGAGTCGGAGCTTGATTTGCCCGTCAAGATGGAGCGCTTAGGTTCGAAGATTGTTGAATTTCACAAAGTATCAAAGGCATACGATTCAAAAAAAATATTGACGAGTTTTTCATATAATGTTCAACGCAAAGAACGATTGGGTATTGTAGGGAAGAATGGCACGGGCAAGACGACATTCTTAAAGATGATGATGGGTGAGACACCTGTAGATTCAGGAAAAATAGTGATCGGTGACACTGTTGTTTTTGGTCATTTCAGTCAAGAGCTTAAGGAGGTTGATCCCGATTATAAAGTTATTGATGTTGTGAAGGAAGTTGCTGAATTCATTCCATTAGAAAAAGGAAAACAGCTATCAGCCGCCCAACTGCTTGAGCGTTTCTTATTTCCAAGAAGTATGCATTATAATTTTGTTAGAAAACTGAGTGGTGGAGAAAGAAGAAGGTTGAAATTGTTGAGGGTTTTAATGTCTAATCCGAATTATCTGATCTTGGATGAGCCAACAAATGACCTTGATATATTTGCTATGGCTGTCCTCGAAGAATACTTGAGAGGTTTTCAGGGTTGCTTGATTGTTGTTTCTCACGATCGTTATTTTATGGACAAAATGGTAGACCATCTTTTTGTTTTTGAATCAGAGGGTGTTATTGTTGATATCATAGGTAATTACACCACCTATCGCAAAAATCAAAAAAGTACGACCAAGACAAAAATCAAAACACAGTTAGCACAAAAGGATCAAAATGTAGAAGTTCAATATAAAGCTAAGGAGAAGGTTAAGCTTTCTTTTAAAGAGAAGTTGGAGTACGAAACACTTGAAAGAGATATTGAAAAATTAGAATCGGATAAGCGAGAAATGACAGCATCACTTTCGCAAGGAAATCTAAACGGGGCTCAAGTTTTAGAACTTGGCGAACAGTTGGCTAAAGTAGTCGAGCTTGTAGAGCTAAAAACAAATAGGTGGTTAGAGCTATCGGAGTATCAATAAAAATTCCAACATCAATATAGAGCATCGATTTAAGTCCAAAAATGAAGTAAATTGTTTTGAAAAGGGAATAATCGCATAAAATTCTTTTTTTTTCTACAAAAAAAATGAGAAATTTACTTTCCAATGCAACTATTTATTGACTTTGTGTGTCTATACAGTTGTAAAAGCAATGTTTAAGTGAAAAACACCACTAATATATCATCCTATTTTAGCCCGTTATCCGTAGTAATGACGTGCCTTATGATGGTGTTTTTTGTTTTTGATTCTAAGGCAACTGTTTATACCTCCATCGCTGATGGAAGTTATAATGATTGCTCGATTTGGGATAATGGATGCCCCGGCAACCTTATTCCGGTGGGAGACACGGTTATAATTAATAATGTTATTGGTGCTTCTTCAACAATGAATATCAGAGGTGTCCTTATTATTAACTCTTCTGGTTCATTAGCCACCTCGAATTATGCTGAAATCCAAGAAACTGGAACTATGATTAACGAGGGAGACTTTGTTTGTAATGCAGAGTTCGAAATCAATGGTTATTTCTATCAATCTGGTCTGGCAACCATACAATATCTGCACAACGATGGATATTTGTGTAACTCCGGAACAATTAATATTTCCGATAGAGTGCGCAATCATGGAGGTACAATTGAATGCGATGGTAACATTTTCACCTGTGAATTAGATATGGAAAACAACAATGGTGCTCTAGCAGTAACGGGAACGATAGGTTCTTCTATTGCAGGTCAAGATGTTTGTTGTACCGCGGGAGGTGCTGTAAACCCTTTCGATGATTTAGAAGATGATTGGTTAATTGATTCTGCTTCTGTTGCTGTTTGTGAGTTGCCTCTGATTCCAAATGCAGGTGAAGACGGTAATGCCTCGATATGTAATTCAATAGGTTCTGAAATTGATTTAAATACTTTATTAACTGGAAATAATACGGTAGGTTCGTTTAGCGAAACGACAAGCTCTGGCGCATTTGATAATGTTTCAGGGATATTAAACGCCGAAGGTCTTTTAGCTGGTGATTATAATTTTGTTTTTAATGCACCAGGTTACGATGGAACTTCAGATCAATCAGAATTTACTATTACGATACTTCCGGTTTTAGAAGGTTCTGAAACTATATCTATATGCCCAAGTGAGTTACCATTTGTTTGGAATGGTATTGAAGTTACGGAAGAATCTGTCATAACAACCACACTAACAAGTGCTGTTACGGGTTGTGATTCATTAGCAACCCTAGATTTAACTGTTCTTCCAAATTTTAATGAAACAGAAAATGTTACAATATGCTCTAGTTCGCTGCCATATCAATGGAATGGCCTGAGTTTTTCAGAAGCAGGTTCCCAATCGGTGACCTTGTCGTCAACTTTTGGTTGTGATTCAACGGTAACGTTAAATTTATTTGTCAATGCCATTCCTACTAGCATGAATGATACTCTTGTCTGTGGCTCTCAACTTCCATTTATATGGAATGGCGCGACAATAAATGAAGCGGGTTCTGAAACAGTAACACTGATTGGTTCGAACGGTTGCGACTCTCTCGCAACAATTAATGTCGAATTAGAGCTTCTAGAGGCTCCAGTTATTGACTTTAGTGGTCCTGTTTCTTGTCCTAAAGATTTGGTAAGCTTTTCTATAGCTAATGAAAATAGTGATGCAGTTTATGAATGGTCAGGTCCTGAAGGCTTTATTTCAAACGCAATCTTCAACGAATTTGAACTGACTGAGAATCTAATGGGTTCATACGCTGTAAGCTATACCTTGAATTCTTGCGTATCTGAAACCTCATACATTGATCTTGAAATCGAGAACTTGTTTGAATATGAGACTTTTAAATTTCCAAATGTAATTACTGCCAACGGGGATGATATTAACGATAAAATTGTTCTTGAAGACTTTGTAGGGGCATGTTCTGACTTTTTACTAACCATACGAGATCGTTGGGGAAGTGAAGTATACCGCCAAGAAAGAGGTGAGGAGTCTTTCCGTGGTCTTTCTGTTGATGGCTCGGAACTACCAGAAGGAACGTATTTCTATAGGTTGGTTTTCCCTCAGGGAGATGTTTCTGGATTCATGCACATCGTTCGATAGTTTCGTTAACGTTAATTCTTAAAATATCCTTTTTAAAAGTTACTGAAATTGTTCTTGACAAACATAAATTTAATTGTTTGTTAGCTCAGAGTATGTTTCAGCAATTTTGGATAAAAATCATGCCTTTTAAAAGGCTTTAATTTTATTTCAATTTCATTAATTCCTTTTTTCTTAATTTAGTGCAACTTTTAGTGATTGGTTCTTGTCTTAATAACGTAGTGTCCAAAGAAATTGTATTGAATTCCTGCTTATCCTTTAAAAGACTTTTTGCTCTTCCCACTTATTTTGCCCTTTTGTTTTTCATGCAGTTTTCAATTATCCTTGCTCAAAACTCTGTAAGTACGGAGGGATTTGGTCAGAAATGGGTAAATGTAAATGATGTTGATGTAAGCGGAAATCAAATTACAATTGAAGCTATTATTAGTCGTCAAAACGGGAGTAATATGAATATTGTATCCAAACATGACGGTACAAATGATTGTAATTATTTGTTTAGACCAAATAGTTTTCAAATTTCAACTACCGATGGTTTTGAATTCGTTTTAAACCCTATATCTATTCCGAATAACACTTGGTTTCATATTGCAGGAACTTACGATGGTTCTACCATAAAATATTATTTAAATGGTTGCTTGGTAAGTGAAAAGCCGCACACAGGCGATTTAATCACGAATGACTGGGATGCCGCTATAGGTAATCGATCAAATTGGCCCAACGGTCCAGAACACTTCAGAGGTAAAATTGATGAAGTGCGCATATGGAATGAAGCGCGAACGGAAAGTCAAATTAGATTAAACATGAACTCCTTGCTTTTACCAGCTTCAGAGGCACAACTTGTTGGCTATTACAAGTTTGATGGTAATTATACCAATGCCCAGGGGAATTCAGCATTCGATGGTGCATATGTTGGAAGCCCGTCATTTGATGTTGCTCCTCCGGTTTTTATTCCATTCACCATTGTAACGGTAACCCCGACAGATTTGACATGTTTTGGCTCAGGTGATGGAGCGATTTCTGTTATTGCTACAGGGACGAATGTCGAGTATTCAATAGATGGGTCATCCTATACTACAGATCCTAATTTCATAGATTTACAGGCAGGAACTTATGATGTCTTTGTACGTTCAGGTAATTGTGAAGAAATCGTTGAAGTAATCTTAACGGAGCCTGATGAAATACCAACCCCACAAATCACTGTAAATTCACCTATTTGTACATCGGAGAACCTTTCTTTAAATACATCTCTTGTTACCAATGCTTCTTATTTTTGGTATGGCCCTAATGGCTTTACCTCGTCTGCAAATGACACAACTATTACTGATTTAGAACTGACAGACTCGGGAGTCTATTCAATATACTTGGAGGTAGATGGTTGTTACAGTGATACAGTAAGTGCCGAAATTGTTGTTAACGAATCATATGATATCCTGCTAATCGATACGATATGTTCAAACGAAACTTTTGTATTTGGTCCCAACGCATTAAATGAATCAGGAACATATATTCAAAATTTACAATCTATAGCAGGTTGTGATTCAATTGTTCAATTAGATTTAACTGTTAATCCTTCTTACAGCTTTACTATTGACACAAGTCTTTGTCAAGGAGAGTCAATTACATTTGAAGGGTTGACCATGAATGAAAGTGGGTCTTACCCGTTTAATTTATTTACAACCTTAGGATGTGATTCCATAATTACATTCGAACTTATAGTTTATCCTATACCCGATGCGCCATCAGTATTGTCAAATAGTCCTTTATCTTGTCCCGGAGATGTTTTTGAGGTTTCAACAAGCGTAGTTTCAGATGGTTTTTATCAATGGGAGGGTCCAAACGAATATATTTCTGATGCCCCTGACTTCACATTACAGGCAGATACCCAAGATATGGGAATCTATAATGTATCCGTTACAGTAAATGGATGTACTTCACCGGTGACTTCTATTGAATTAAATATTATTAATATATACTCTTTTGAGGAATTCGATTTGCCTAATGTTTTTACACCAAATGGAAATGGGACAAATGAAGTTTTTGATCTTCAGGCATATTTTAAGACCTGTGAGTCATACGAAGTGCTATACTTTGATAGATGGGGTAATGTGGTTTATAAACATGCTGATGGTGAAGTCCCATTTTCGGGAAGGTCTCTGGATGGTTCAGAGCTTATGGATGGGATTTACATGTATAAAATCGTTCTTGAAAACTCTGAGAAGCAAGGTTATGTTCATCTAATTAGATAATTAGATCCATTGGTCTACATCTGATAAATTACTATCTTTTTTGAAGTAAAAGGTATTGAGTTTGGCACTTTTTGCACCCTTAATGTGCTGAGGAGAATCCTCTATAAATAAAACATCTTGAGCGTCATAATTCATTTGATGTAAAACCCATTCAAAGGTTTCTTTATGAGGTTTTCTTTTTCTAATTTGATGAGAAAAGTAGCAGGATTTAAAAACATTGAGAAAGTGTTTAAAACCCATTTCTTGAAGTAGCTGTTCAATATAGCTGAGATGTATTTCATTTGTATTGCTTAGCAAATAACATGGTACTTTTTCACTCAATTTTATGATTTCCTTGAGTTTAGCATGCTGAAACCCTAAAATCATACTGTTCCAGGCTTTTGTTATTTCGGATGAGCTTACCTGAGTTGTAATTTTTTTTCGTACCTCCGCTAAGAATTCTTCGCCTGATATATGGCCTGTTTCAAAGTCATTGAATAGATTCGTTTGATTAAATTGACTATATGCTTTCTCTGCATTTTTCAGTCCAATATTTTCAAAAGCACTTGCAGTTTTTTTATAATCTAAATCTACGATTACGCCACCTAAATCAAATAAAAGAGCCTTGACTTTTTTGTGTTGCATGTGCATAGTTTATAAATATCACAAATTTAAAGTCTTTTCCTGATTTTTCAGACTTTATGACACTATTATGACAAACAATCTTTGATGACTTACGATATTTGTAATAAGGAATGAGAAACAACCTCAAACACTTAAAAATATTTGCTTTCACACATCGAAATTTAGATGTGGTAAAGATCGGTCTCTTGCATATTGAACCTAATGAGCAGGGCGCACGACTAAGTCGTGTTAAAGATTTGTTTTGCATAGATGAGTTGATGTTTTTATCCACTTGTAACAGGGTTGAATTTACTTTAGTCAGTGATGGTCCTGTTTCTATCGAAAAGCTGATCCAATGCTTATATCCCGAATTGCCGACCTCTGAGGCTGTTTTTTTAGCGAAAAACGTAGAAGAGTACAAGGCTGAAGAGGCTGTGAATCATGCGTTTTCCGTGGCTTCTTCTATTGAGTCAATGATTGTTGGCGAAAGAGAAATCATTACACAAGTAAGAAACGCTTTTGATTCTTCGAATAAAAATAAATTAACGGGAGACTTTTTAAGGCTTCTTATTCGCCAGGTCATACAAACTGCCAAAAAAGTATATACGCAAACAAGTATAGCGACAAAGCCTGTTTCGGTAGTTTCTTTAGCTTATCATAAGCTAAAAGAATTAAATATTTCTCTAGATTCTAGAATTTTAATAATCGGTTCAGGAGCAACGAATGCTACGATGTGTAAATTTCTTAAAAAGCACGGCTTCAGTAATTTTGTAGTGTTCAATCGAACGGTTTCAAATGCTTCAAGTCTAGCACAAGTTTTAAACGCGCCTTATTACCCTCTATCTGAGCTTTCAAATTATACAAAAGGTTTTGACGTCTTGCTTTCTTGTACAGGTGCAGATCACAATGTGGTTTCATTAGAGCTTTATGAGCAAATCCTTCAAAATGAGAAGGGTCTTAAGACACTTATAGATATTGCAATACCTCAAGATATTTCGCCTGAAATCATAGCAAAACATAATGTGAATTATTTATCAATTGATTTGCTACAGAAGATTTCTAATGATAATTTGAAAGTGCGCGGTAAAGAGGTTGCTTCAGTAAAAGCAATAGTAAATGAGGCTTTGAAAGAATTTATTTTGCTTGTCAAAGAGCGGAATGTAGAGTTGGTGATGCAAGATGTGCCACGACAGATTAAAGCGATTAAGGAAATAGCCATTGATGAAGTTTTCAAAAGGGATATGGAAGAATTAGATCCAGAGGCTCGAGAAGTCCTAGATAAAGTGTTGGGATATGTTGAAAAAAAGTACATTAGTGGTCCAATGAAACTTGCAAAAGAAATCATTCTTAAAAATGTCTCTAACTAAACCCATTAAAATAGGAACCAGAGGGAGTGATCTTGCCTTGTGGCAGGCAAACTTTGTTCGCGAAGAGCTTGAGAAAAGAGGCCATGAGGTTGAAATTACCATTATTAAAACCCAAGGAGATAAAATTCAACATTTGAGCTTTGATAAAATGGAAGGTAAAGGGTTTTTTACCAAAGAAATTGAGGCTTCTTTGTTGAATGAAGATGTTGATCTAGCTGTTCATTCTCATAAAGATTTAGAAACGAATCAACCTGAAGGTCTCGAAATAGCCGCTGTTTCTTCACGGGCGAATCCGTGTGAGCTTTTGTTAATTAGGCAGTCTGCTCATGAAGAACAAGCTTTGTGGGGTTTAAAAAAAGATGCGATAGTCGGGACTTCTTCTGCACGAAGAAAATCTCAGCTTCTTGCACTTAGACCTGATGTTCAGATAAAAGATTTAAGAGGAAATGTTCCAACTCGAGTTAATAAGCTTAAATCCGGTGAATATGATGCGATTTTACTTGCTAAAGCAGGTGTACTTCGGTTAAAATTAGAACTAGAAGATTTGGTAGGGATCGATTTGACACCTGATGAATTCGTTCCTGCACCTGCACAAGGCGTTTTAGCATTGCAGATTCGTTCAAATGACACATCGCTTAAAGCAATTTTAAGTAATATTAATGATAGTGAAGTACAAAAAGTGGTTCACCTTGAAAGGTCGGTGTTAAATTTAATGAACGGTGGATGTCAATTACCTCTTGGTGTTTATTGTGACAATAAATATGTGCATGTTTCGTTTTCGGATGATGCAATGCATCCATCGAGATACTTCCGTTTCCCTTACATTGAGGAGCAGGACTTTCCAAAAAAAATTGTTGAGCATTTGCAACATCAGCAGGTTTGAAAACCATATTCATTTCTAAAAATTCTTCTGAACTAGACGAACTAGGTGATTTCACTGCTAAGCTTGATTTTCAATTTGATTGCCAATCATTAATTAGATTTAGTCCAACTAAATTTGAATTACCATTAGATTTTGATGTGGTTTTTATTTCAAGTATCCGATCGGTACAGTTTTTAGAAGAATCCTCTCAAATTGATTTGGCATCCT
>Ga0228634_1001549_pt1 | contig 13047 bp, 14 predicted proteins | sample 42DmetaG_FD_190063 | JGI IMG/M metagenome (GOLD analysis project Ga0228634, IMG submission 190063) | Seawater microbial communities from Monterey Bay, California, United States - 42D | ecosystem: Environmental > Aquatic > Marine > Coastal | place: USA: California | collected 2016-09-27 | reverse complement strand
GCTATTTTACTATGTAAAACAGCAGAAAGCATAGCTACTCCTTGTTCAGTAAAAGCATAGGGTAATGTTCTTCTTCCACCTTTTGTATTTGAGGTTCCAGATTGGAACCTCAAAATTTCATATTCCTCATCTATAAGTTGAAAACAGAATGTTTCAGGAAACCTCTTGATGTTTCGCTTTACAGCTCTATTTATAAACTTTGTTTCAGTTTGATACATTTCTGCTAGATCTCGATCAATCATAACTTGTAGGTTACGAAATGTGAAAATTTTATTCTCAATTTCTTTTTTGGTAATCGTTGTTAAGGTGTCCATTTTTATTGATATTTAGTTAGGTTATTTTTCTACTCTCTATTAAATATAATGAGAATAATTAATAAAATAACATTCTTCACAACACAATATTCTTATTTTTGACTCTAGCAAAATTGATAAAAATGAGTACAGAAACTTCCGTAAAATTCATGAAATTTGACTTCTTAGGTCAAGACGATCGAGGAACTACAACTGAGATAGAATTAGATAGAAAAGGTAAGGCATTATCTATTTTTCGAAAAAAGGATTCGGTTTTTGGAAACCATTACCATACTGGAAAAGTAGCTGCTAAAAACCCTGAAATATTCTGGTTGTTGCATGGTGAATTGAAATTCGAATACCGAAAAATTGAATCAAAAGAATGGATTTCGGTTCATGTAGTTGGACCAACAAAAATGGAAATTTATCCAAATGTAATTCATCGAGTAACTGCATTAACAGATGCTTATATGCTAGAGTTAAATAGTTTACAAGAACACATTGACGATACGGAGAGAGAGGAATAAATACGGGACACGTTAATTATTACTATATTTCGCACTTGCACGGTAACCAAAACTAATTCCCTGAAAGGGTGAGGTACTTCAAAAAGTACACACTCAAAATATCTTTAAAACTTCAAGTACCAACAGAAATTTAACCAAGCAGTAGATCTTGAAGTTGGATTTACTCTATATCGGTAATCTAAACCAACTTCGAGTTTATTTTTAGGGGTAAATTCATAACCAAGTGCAGAGATTCCTCTGATTTCAAAACTATGAACTTTTGCTTCCCATCCATTAAGGTATTCATTTCCGACTTTTAAATAAAACTCTTTTTTATTTAACTCTTGACCAGAAAGTGGTATTTCGCCCATTACTCTAAAACGATACCTAAATAAAGCGGAGTTATTTTGTTCAAATGTTTGGTCACTTACTAAACGATAAGCAATCTTAAAACGTGCTACTTTATGTAAGTAAGTATACTGAAAAATTGAACGAGGAATTATAAGTGAACCTTCAAATCGAGATAAAAGACCAACAGATAAATGATGGTTTATACCTATTTTTTTACCTAACATACAACTTAAATCTGACAATTCAAGGTAGCTACTCCCATCCTTTGCAGAAAGCCTATATTCATTTTTAAAATTAAGCGAATATCCTTTCGATAAAGATTTGTTTAAGTTAATTGCAGGCAAGACACCCACAGAATTCTGACCAATAACTTGCAAACTAAAACAAGTCAAAAAAACGATGAAGCTGATTTTAATATTCAAGGTTGTCAAAATTTTGAAGCTGTAGTTCTGACTGCTGAATTAAATCTCCTGTTTGACTAAAATTAAACTCAATTAGCTTTACCTTGCCTTCTAATTTCCCTTTCACGACTAACTCGTATGCCACACCTAATTGTTGAATATGTGCCTTTTTCAAATCGTTTAAAGATAAGAGATCGTAGACGTTACCAACATATTGGATTTGACTCTTTTGAATTGAATATTTCTCAAAAATATCGTTTAAGGTATTTTTAATCTTTTCATAAATATACCCTTCTATTTCATCTATTTGAATTATTATTTCAACATCTTGTATTTTACCAGTAGTATCAAATTCAATACTATATCTAAAACCATCTTGCTTAAATTTGGTCTCATAAGAATTACCAAAAGTTCCTTCTTCATAAAACCACTTTACTTTTCTTCCTGGTATGAACTCTTGAATAAAGTTAAAAGCTGCTAAAGGTACTTCTACTGATTTTACCCTTCGCTCTTTTTCAAACTTCACCTGACTAATTCCCGAAAAAGAATAAACAAAACTGAGAAGAAATAAGATATAACGCATACTGATTTTGAATAAAGTATAAAGATAATTATTCCTTTATATAAAAAAAACCTGAAAAATGTAAGTCAACATAAAAAACATAACTAGTTGTTTTTAAGTATTATATCCGATAATAAACGTTTACAAACGAAAGACATTCGACATTAATTACTTAATAATCGAATAAAGTTTGGTTCTACCTACAACTTTGCAGTGTCGAAATCAGAAAACAACTTTTGATGGGTAGCAAAAACAAATTAAAATCATTTATTATGAACACGCTAAGAAACAAAGTAAGTTTAATTGGAAGAATCGGAAAAACACCTGAATTACAAAAAGTAGGATCATCTAAAGATTATGCACTTACAAAATTATCGCTTGCTACAAATGAAAACTATAAAGACAAAAACGGACAGTGGCATGAAAAAACACAATGGCACAATTTAGTTGCTTGGGGGAAAACTGCTGAGCGAATCTCTTCCTTAATATCTAAAGGACAAGAAGTAATGATCGAAGGGAAAATCGTAAACAACAGTTATGAAAAAGATGGTGAAAAAAGGTTTACTACAGATATCGAAGTATCCGACTTTTTACTTATTTCAAGTAATAATAAATTAAATTCTACGGAATTAGAAAAAGAATCAACTGTAAAATCTAAATAAGTCTAGCTATGAACCACGTAAATTTAATAGGTAAAATGTGTTCAACTCCTCGATTTGTTGAATTAAAAAATGGAAGAAAAATAGCTCAGTTTACATTGAGTACGAAAGAAACTTTCTTAGATAAAGAAGGCAATACCAAAGTTAAAAGTCAGTGGCATCAATTATCTGCTTGGGGAAAATGGGTGAAAGTTTTAGAAGAACTTGGTGCCTCAGGTATGAACTTAGCAATTGAAGGACGTTTGGTTTCTCGTTTCTATAAAAATCAAACGGGTGAGAAAAAGCATATTTCAGAAGTAGAAGTAAATGATCTAATTATATTATAACCTCAGATTGATTATTTTTTTATTGTCAGAACACTTATAATGAATGAGATATTAAATAAAATCATGAGAAATAATGGTTTATTCTGAAGAATTTTAGTGAAATAGATCATTTATTAGGAGTGAAACAAATAATCTGCTTTTAAATTAACAAATTTATTTGTCGTTACATTTCAGTATTTATGAGAATAAATCCTTGAAAATGTGCCTAAAATAAAACTTTGCTACTTTAAATCTGACGGCAAAATAATAGTCAATCTGAGGTTAAAACCTAACTAACCGACCACTTAAAATACAATTAAGAACCTCTAAATCTATTGCTATGTTGAACTTAAAAAATCACGTTACCCTTGTTGGAAATATGGGTATGAACGCAAGAATTACAGAATTTGAAAACGGAAAAAAAATAGCTCGATTCAGTTTAGCTACTGATAAGGGCAATAAAACAGGAGATTCAACGAATAAAACAGAATGGCACCAAGTATTCGCTTGGGGAAACCTTGCACAATTCATTGAAAAATATGGCGAAAAAGGAAAACAACTAGCTATTCATGGTCGACTTGTAACGAGAACTTACTTAAGTCGTGAAGGAATCCAACGAAAAATTACAGAAATCGAAGTGAAGCATATTATTGGAATGTAGCACTTTGTCAAAATAGTAGTACCTCTCCTAAATCAAAAATTAAACCTTTGAGGTAAAAAGAGGGAACAACTAAATTGTTCCCTCTTTGATTTTTATAACTACTTATCCGTTTAATCTATCAACGCTAAACCTTCATCTAACGCTCTCATCAATGTACCATAACCTTCAGCTCCAACTGATAAACGCACCAACGAATCGTTAATTCCTCTGATATCTCTGTCTTCTTTTGGAACAACGCAATGTGTCATACTTGCAGGATGTTCGATGTAAGAAATAACAGAGCCTAAACTCACTGCTAACTCCATTGGTGTATCTTTTCGTGCAAAATAGTTCATCAACTTCACTCCTCCTTCGAAACCACCTTTTACTTCAAATGAAATCATTGCTCCTCCATTTCTCATTTGTTTTAAGAAAATATGGTGTTGCGGGTGACTTTTTAATCCTGGATAAGTAACCTTTTGAACCTTTGGATGCTCATTCAAGAAGTTAGCGATTTTTACTGCCGTCTCACTTTGAATTTGCACCCTTAATCCTAAATCTTGTATACACAAGCTGTTCAACCAACTATCAAAAGGAGAAGGTGTTGGACCAAAATCTTTGTAAGCCATAAATACATCTGTACTAAAGAACTCGTAAGGCCCCATCGCTGCACCTGCAATCGAACTTGAATGTCCGTTTACATATTTTGTCATCGAATGGATAACGATATCAGCGCCCAATCTAAATGGTTGTTGTAAATAAGGTGAACAGAATGTATTGTCAACCATTAACAATGCTTCATTAGCTTCCGTGATTTTAGAAATTGCCTCAATATCAGAAATTTCTAATGTTGGATTCACAGGAGTTTCAATTAAACATGCTACGATATTTGGATGACTTTTAAAAGATTTTTCAACCTCATCTATCTTAGTAGTATCTGTGAAAACGATTTCAATACCAAAACGAGTTTCTAAATAACGTACAAATGAATCAGTGCAACCATAAACGTTACCTATCATTAAAGCATCTCCAGGTTTAATAAATGCCATAATTGTTGTAGAGATTGCTGCCATCCCAGAAGCAAAAACTAAACATCCAATTGTAGGAACTTTTTCATCGTTCTTTAGTGCATTTTCAATGATGTGATCACATTCCAATTGAAACAATACTCGTTCTAAATATTCAGTATTTGGATTTCCTAAACGTGTATAAATTCTAGCATAAGGTTTTTCACCTGTTGGCGACATTCCTAAAAAACGATCTGCACCATCTTGTACATTGTTAAACTTAAACGTTGATGTTTGGTGAATACTTGGTAATCCCGTACCTACACAAATCGCATTAAATTTATCTTGATCTAACTGTTTTTCATCCGTTTTAGCATACTTGTGCTTCTTTTCAATCCAGCTACCCCACCATTCAAATCTATTTACCATGTTTTATAATTTTAACAAAAAATGCACTTAATTATATAAATATAACACTTTATCTTTTAGAAATTACTTTTTTGGGTTCTTAATTCATCCTTTTTAGGAGAATTCTACTATTATACACCTTCTAAATTTTACATGATTTTCAAACACACTTGAAAATATTACAAAAAATACACAATTTTCAAGTATGGTTGAAAATTGTGTCGATTAAAAAATCTAAATACTCTTTTCCACTAAATTTCTCGAAGTTCAATCTTATACCCAGCTTTTTTAACAGCGTCTACAACACTTGAAATGTTCTCATCGTCTAATTCTACGGTTAAATTTTTATCTGGGTTTTCAGTATCTACTTTCCAAGCATCAACGTTATCTAATTCGTTTAAAAATGGAGTAACGGTCTTAATACAGCTCCCGCAATTGATATTTGTTTTAAATTTATAAGTACTCATATAACTGTTATTTATTTCTTAAACGTAAACTATTTGCTAAAACGGATACCGAACTCATCGACATCGCAGCTCCTGCAATCATTGGACTTAATAAAAACCCAAATTTTGGGTACAACACTCCTGCAGCAATTGGAATGGCAATAACGTTGTAAACAAATGCCCAAAATAAATTTTGTTTGATTGTTTTCATCGTTGCTTTTGAAAGTAAAATGGCATTCGCTATTTGTTTAAGATCAGAATACATTAACGTAATTCCAGCGCTATCCATAGCGATGTCTGTTCCGCTACCCATTGCTATTCCTACATCTGATTGCGCTAATGCGTGTGAATCATTTATACCATCACCAGCCATCGCAACTACTTTGCCATTTTGTTGTAATAATTTCACGAAATTTCCTTTGTCTTCTGGTAATACGTTTGCTTGTACGTTTTTTATTCCAACTTGATCTGCAATTACTCTAGCTGTTTTTTCGTTATCTCCTGTAAGCATGTAAACATCAATACCTGCATTACTCAAAGAAAGAATCACCTTTTTTACACCTACTTTAATTTCATCCGAGATTGCGAAAATAGCTTCTACCCTATTTTTTACACTCAAGAAAACAACCGATTTTGCTTCTAACTTTAAACGTTCTGCTTCTTTTTGGATGTGGCCAGGAATATCAATCAAATTTTCAAGCATTAACCCTTTGTTTCCTATAAGGTATTTTTCACCATCGTAATATGCTTCTGTCCCTTTCCCTGTAATACTTTTAAAAGACTCTAAAACATGTTCATTAAAATCTTTAGATAGACAATTTACAATCGCTTCGGCTAATGGGTGTTCTGATTGCTTTTCTATCGATAAAAAAACACTTGCATATAAATTATTAATCTCTTTTTCTGTCCAGACACAATCGGTAACTTTTGGCTTTCCTTCCGTAATTGTTCCTGTCTTGTCTAAAATCAACGCATCAATTTTATAAGCTGTTTCTAATACTTGTCCATCTTTAATTAAAATTCCTTGTTGCGCTCCTTTTCCTATTCCCACCATTAAAGCAGTTGGTGTAGCTAAACCTAAAGCACAAGGACAAGCAATAATTAATACGGTAATAAACGAAATCAGCGAATAAATTAACTTAGGTTCTGGACCTACAACATACCAAATAGAGAAAGTAATAATAGCTAAAACAATCACTACTGGAACAAAAATTCCTGCAATTTTATCAACTAAATTTTGAATCTTAGGTTTACTCGATTGTGCTTTTTCAACCAACTGAATGATTTGAGAAAGCAAGGTATCTTTTCCAATTTTTGTGGCTAAAAGTCGAAGTGAACCTTTTTGGTTAATTGTTCCTGCAAACACCTCATTTCCCTTGGTTTTTAAAACAGGAATTGGTTCACCCGAAATCATACTCTCATCAATGTATGATTCACCTTTTTTAACTTTTGCATCAACTGGAATTTTATCTCCTGGTTTTATCAGAATCAACTCTCCTTTAATAATTTCATCTATCGAAATGATTTCTTCTTCTCCATTTCTAATGACTGTAACCTTTTTAGGGGTTAATCCCATTAAGTTTTTAATTGCTGAAGAGGTTTTACTTTTCGCTTTTTCTTCTAAATATCGACCAAATAAAATGAGTGTAATAATTACCACTGCAGACTCATAGTAAACATGAGTATGTTGCATATCGTCTGTTCTAAACAACGTAGGGTTGATTGTATTTATCAAACTAAAGAGAAAAGCTGTACCTGTACTCAAAGCAACCAAGGTGTCCATGTTTGCAGAAAAATGCTTCAATTTTTTCCATGCGATACTGTAGAATTCTGAACCAGACCAAACCAAAACAGGAATAGAAAGTGCTAACATAATCCAATTTTCATAAGGAATTTTTCCCATGAAAAACATCGCCATTACAAAAATTGGAATAGAAAAGAAAGCTGAAAAAATCAATTTTTTACGAAGTAATTCTAAACGATTAGAATCCTTTTGATCCATTTCTTTTTTTACTGAAACCTCATCGCCAAGTAATAAATCGTATCCAATTTCTTTTAATTTTTCTTGAATTGTTTCAATATGAATTACTTCTTCATCAAAATCAATAACTGCAGATTGGTTGGGGTAATTGACTTCAACATTATGAACGCCATCTAAAGGCTTGATATTAGATTCTACGCTTACTGCACAAGCAGCACATGTCATCCCAGCAATTTTATACGATTGATTCATATTCTAAAGTTAAAGATAAATCTACCTCTTCCTAAAAACAGCATAGATAAAATTTTGCTCTGTATCAAAAGGTGTTTCATGAACTGTTTCAAAAGATTTTACCATCTCAAAGCTTTTCTCAAACAGATGTTCGAGTTTTTCTTTTGAATATTGCGAAATTTCTAGTCCGCTACACTTTAAAGGTCCAGAAGTAGAAAACGTAGATAAGATGAAAAAACCTCCTGTAACGACTGAATTCGAAACTAAATCTACATAATGTTTAATTTGCTTTTCCTCTGTTAAAAAGTGAAAAGCAGCTCTATCGTTCCATAAATCAAAATGCTTTTTTGTTTGAAACTCTAAAATGTCAGTTGCAATAAAATCTACTCTAGAAGTGGAGCCAATTTTTGCTGAAGTTCTGTCTAAGGCTTTTTGAGAAATATCTAAAACAGATAAATCAGTATACCCTTTTTTTAATAATTCAGATGTGAAATTCGAATTTCCTCCACCGACATCAATGATAGACGCATCTTTCTCCAGTTTTAAATCAGCAACTAAATCCAAAGATTCTTTAGGAACTTCTTGGTACCAACTAACTTCTAAATCGCCTTTTGTTTCGTAAACTTTTTCCCAATGAAGTTTATTTGTTGACATAATAAATCGATGTTATTTAACTCAAAAATAAAAATAATTTAACAGCTGAAACGTAACATAAATTACAATGATTTTGATATTGTTTAACAAAACAAATAATTCTATCTACTAGTTCTCAGTGCGCACCTTGTATTTATTGAGTATCTTGCAAACTACAAAATGTATATTTGTATAATAATTGGTATTTAGATCCAAAGCATTATACTCAATTAAGGTAACTTTTAGAAAAATGTCTTTAGAAAAAAAACAACCAATAAAAACAAGGCTTCATTTTCGGAATAAAAACCGAGAACAATATGATTTAAAGGCTTTAATCATTTCAAATCCTGAATTAAAAGACTATCTAAAACCAAATAAACACGGTGAAGATTCAGTAGATTTTGCGAATCCTTCTGCTGTGAAAATTTTAAATAAGGCATTGCTTAATTATTATTACGGCATAAAAAATTGGGATTTCCCAGATGAAAATTTATGTCCTCCAATTCCTGGAAGAGCGGATTACATTCATCATGTAGCCGATATTTTAAGTGGTAATAATTTCGGAAAAATACCAAAAGGAGAAAAAATTACTTGTCTTGATGTTGGTGTAGGAGCAAATTGTATCTATCCAATTATTGGTGTTACAGAGTACGATTGGAATTTTATTGGTTCAGATATTGACCCAAAATCGATAGCATCAGCAGAAGCAATTGTTAATTCAAACGTTTCTCTTAAAAACAAAGTGAAATGCGTACTGAAAGAAAGTCCAAGAACGATGTTTCGCGGTATTATTGAACCTGAGAATAAAATAGATGTAACCATTTGTAATCCTCCATTTCATTCCTCAACCGAAGAGGCAAAAGAAGGAACAAAAAGAAAAGTGAAGAATTTATCTGGAAAAAGAGTAAAAAACCCGGAACTTAATTTTGCAGGAATAAGTAACGAACTCATTTGTGAAGGTGGGGAAGCTCAGTTTATTGAAAACATGATCATTGAAAGTAAATCATTAGCAAAGAATTGTTTATGGTTTTCAACACTAGTTTCTAAGCAATCAAACCTCAAAGGGATTTATAGTACACTCGAAAAAATGGCGGCTGTTCAAGTCAAAACAATTCCAATGAATACCGGAAATAAAGCAACACGTATTGTCGCTTGGACATTCCTCTCTAAATTAGAACAAAAGGAGTGGAGAGAAGAAAGGTGGGGTTAATACACTTCATACAAAGTCGTTACAATTACACCTTTTCCTTTCTCTAAAGGGATTTTCAACAGTTGTTTTTCTTCTTTTACTTTAAAGTTAAATGGAGAATCCAATAAGTTGATTCCACTTTGTTTTTTAAGTCTAATACCTTGTCCGGATATGATATCTTTATTTGCTTCAAACTCACAATCAGGTAAATGTTCCGTTAAAATAACGTATTTGTATGCCCTTAATTTTTCAACAACGCTTTGTACTTCTGCATTAGATAAATGTTGCAATACTTGTCGAATAATAACGCAATCTGCTTTCGGTAAATCATCAACAGCGATATCTAAACACAGAAATTCTAGGTTCTCAAACTTAAACGTATCTATATTACGTTTATTTAGTTTTGGAACAATGTCTATTGCAATGTAATGTTTGGTAAATGGCACTAATTCTTTTCCAATATTAAAATCTCCACATCCTAAGTCACAAACAGAAATAAGTGATTTGAAAGAAATTAAAAATTCTTTAATAACTTCTAAGTAAGGCTTTACGATCATAGGATGATGTGATCCATCTCCAGAGTAGAAATCAGATTGGTTATTTCCCCAAAGATTAAGTTCATACACTTGCTCCATGGCTTCTTTTGTTGGCCAAGGTTGTTTGATTTTTTTGGAAGGAATATTTACCACTTTTTGAAAATTACTTTAATTCTTTAATCCACTCCAAAACATCTTTCATCACTTCTTCTGAAAAGGTTTCTTCAATGGCTGCATATTCAGATGGACTTCCAGTTGTAGCATGTTGAAATAAATGGTTTAAATCTGGATAAATTTTAGTTGTTAATTCAGAATTACTACCTGCCTTAATAGCTTTTTGAATATCTTCAATGTTTTCTGTTGGTGCTACTTGTAAGTCTTTTTCTCCATTCAAAGCAAGTACTGGACAAGTAACTTTAGCTAAATTTTCACTTGGGTTCGACTTAATAAAAAAAATCGTCCAAGGAGAAGTTAATTGGGCAATCTGTAATGAAATGTATTCCGATTTTTTCATTCCCTTCGGCAACTCGCTTTCAGCTGTATTCTTAAGACCTTCTTCTAGTATGAGTTGAATGTAAGATTTCAATTTTTCATGATCTGAAGCTTGCTTTATTAATTCAAATATTTTTTGGTTAATAGCTTTACTTTTTACCAACTCTTCATCTGAAATTCCTGATGCCTTTCCGATTAACTCTTGTTGTGTTAGCAATAATTCACCTCCATTTTGTCCTGGTGCAGCTAATAATACTAAGTAAGAAATAGATTTATTTCTCGCTGCAACCATTGGCGCAATCAATCCTCCTTCGCTGTGACCAATTAACCCGATTTGCTCTTTATTTACCTCTTTACGTGTCAACAAGTAATTAACCGCTGCTTCTACATCTTTTGAAAAATCGAAGGAAGTAGCACTACTAAAATCGCCAGTAGACTTTGCTGTACCTCGATCGTCAAACCTTAATACTCCAATTCCGTTTTTCGTTAGATAATCTGAGATTACTAAAAATGGTTTGTGTCCCAGCAATTCACTATCTCTATTTTGCGGACCACTTCCACTAATTAAAACAACAACAGGAAAATTTCCTTTCTTTTTTGGTAAAGTTAGCGTTCCACTCAATGTAACGTTGTCAATCGTATTTGTAAACGTCACCTTTTCAGAATAATATGTAAAAGGTGGAACTGGTTCTTGAGACTTTTTAATTATAGCCTCTTCTGCTTCTTTTTTAGACATATTCATTGGAAACGATTGTCCTCCTTGCTTAAAAGTACCTTCCAATTCAGTTGATTTTACCAAAGTTGCTTTATATTCAATCCCCATATTAGGCATTGAAATCGTTAATTTATCTCCTTCAAAAGCAGTAGACGAAACAGGAAGATCTTTAGCTCCTTGATCTGGACTATCCATCGTGGATTGGTAACCATCAGCTGACTTCTTTATATTAAAAACCAATCGGAGTTCAATTCCTTGAACCTTTAGATCTCCTTGCCAAGAACCAATAATCTCTTGAGCAAAAGAAGGAATTAAAAGTGTGATAAAAATTAGGGAGAATAGATTTTTCATGTTGTATATTTTTTTGACAAATTTAGAAAATTTTTAAAATCAATTTGGAAGCGTAGTTTCAGTAGACGTAAAATATTCAAGTGTATTTGAAAATATTGTAAAAAATACAGGATTATCAGATTAAATTGAAAAATATACAATAAATAGGGTGTTGAGTTAGTCGAAATTAAACTTAATAACAACCATTACATTGGAAAGACTACGAAAACGTGGATATATATGAATTTTTCGTTTCATTAAAATATTGCTGGTAACGATCTGTATATAGTGCGTGCTTTGCATGTACTGTAAACCTTGTTGGAGCTAGTTTATTTTTTCTTTTTAAATGTATTAACGATCTTTTCTGAAAGCTGCTCTTCATCTTCTTCCGCCTTGCACCAATGTCTATATTCTAAAGAGTCTCCCTTTTCTATTATTTGTCCATAGCAAAAGATACCTGCATTTGCACCAAAATATGCCCCTACAACATCTAAGCTTTTTAAGCTGCTGCAAAATTCTTCAATAGCTGGATCAACTAAATCACAAGGTGACACATGAGAATTCAACGTATCCATTCTATACTCTTTTCCCTGATAGGTAAATTGTATTAAAGAGTAGGTGTCAAAATAGGGTTCATCCTTTTCGATATTGATAATATTCCAATTAAATTCTTCTGAAATATGAGTGTTTTCAGATTTCAAATCAGAAGTTTGTGAATCAAGTGATGAGTTTTCTGAATTTGACTTGTAATTTTCATTACAAGCCATCAAACCAATAATTATTAGTATGGGAATAATGTGTATTAAATTTTTTCTCATGTTTTTTAATTAGCTCCAACGTTCTGGCTAAACTGCGTTTTAATGCAGTTTATACTTTGTTGTGCTCTCGTTTATTTTCTTGTATTATTTTCTTTCTGTGGTCTTTCCCCCAATTCGTCAATTCGATAATTAGTGGAACTAAGGTATACCCATAGTCCACCAATTTATAAGTCACCTTTACTGGCAAAGAGTCATAAACTTTTCTTTCCACCAATTCATTTATCTCTAAGTCCTTTAACTCTTTGGATAACATTCTAGGCGATATTTTGGGAAGACCTTTTTCCAATTCGGAATATCTGAATTCACCATTACAAAGCAATGCGATAATTTGCATTTTCCACCTTCCTGAGATGATATCTAAAGCATCCTGCATGGCTCTCAGTTCTTCTTTGTAATGTTCAATTATTTCTAATGGAGGCTTATCAATTCGATAGCTTTTGAACTCTTCAATTTTTGCTTGTAATTCCTTATTCATTTTGAACGTGTTAAAGCAAATATACACTATACTTTGGTATAGTACTATATTTTGTATAGTTAATTGTTT
>Ga0228634_1001540_pt1 | contig 13119 bp, 12 predicted proteins | sample 42DmetaG_FD_190063 | JGI IMG/M metagenome (GOLD analysis project Ga0228634, IMG submission 190063) | Seawater microbial communities from Monterey Bay, California, United States - 42D | ecosystem: Environmental > Aquatic > Marine > Coastal | place: USA: California | collected 2016-09-27 | reverse complement strand
TACCATACTAGTTCTAATTGCAGCTGAGTTCATTCCAAAAAGTCTTGTCCAATACAATCCTAATCGTTTCCTTAAAATAGGAACCTTCCCCTTACTCATACTGTATATTCTGTTATTTATTCCAACGCATATTATTTTAGCAATCAGTTGGGTTGTTTTAAAGGCGTTTGGCTACGATCAAAAAACCAATCAAAAAGTATTTTCAAAGGTCGATTTGGAGCACTTTGTTGAGGATATTTCAGAGAGAATAGATAGCGAAGAGATTTCTACGGAAGACATGAACTTATTAAAAAACGCTTTAGATTTTTCGAATGTTAAAGCCAGGGATTGTATGATTCCTAGAACGCAAATCATTGCTGTTGATATCAATGATTCTTTACAAACAGTGATGCAGTTGTTTATTGCGAAAGGGCTGTCAAAAGTTATTATTTATAGAGATTCAATAGATAATATTATAGGATATGTTCATTCTTATGATCTGTTTAAATCACCTGAATCGATTAAACAAATTTTATTACCTATTCATTTTGTGCCCTCTGTCACTACGGGGGAAGAGCTCTTAGCAAAATTCACCGAACAATCAGGGAATATAGCTATTGTTTCTGATGAGTATGGTGGTACAGCAGGTATGGTAACATTAGAGGATGTCATCGAGGAGATCTTTGGTGAAATTGAGGATGAACATGACAAAGATGATCTAATTGAGCACAAAATATCAGATAAACATTTTCGATTTTCTGCCAGAGTAGAAATAGATTACATTAATGAACAATATAGCCTGAATATTCCCGAGTCCGAAGAGTATGAGACCTTAGGCGGCTTAATACTTTTTGAACTTGCCAATATTCATGAGAAAAATTCTAAATTAAAAATCGATGGATTTGCATTTGTTGTAGAAGAGGTAACAGATCGTAGAATTGAAATCGTTAGTGTATACCTTAAGTCATGAAAAAGTGCTGGTGTATCATAGTTTCTTTCTTTTTCTTAGTTTCTTGTGCCACCAAAAAATATAAATTATCTAGTGAACTAAATGAGATCTCAGGTATTGATAAATCGTTTCGTGATTTTTATTTTTCGATAAATGATAGTGGAGATGATCCATTCGTGTATATATTGAGACAAGATGGTGTTCTTATTCATAAAATGTTTGTGTCAGGCGCGAAAAATATAGACTGGGAGGACCTTTCCTCTCAACATGATTTTTTATATATTGGAGATATTGGCAACAATCGAAACATTAGGAAGGACTTGGCGGTTTATCGCATTCCCGTACTGAAACATTGGGGATGGAATCATATAGATGGAAAGCTTAATCATAACTTTCCTGATACCGTCAAAGCTGAACGTTATCCATTCAATTACCCCGACCAAAAGAAGTTTCCACCCGAGTTAGATAATATGAACTTTGATGCAGAAGCCCTCACCTATGCCGATGGAAAACTTTTGATTTTATCTAAAGACAGGTCTAGGCCATACAATGCTCAATGTAAAATTTATGAAGCCAACCTATTAAACAGCACGCTTGACGTGAAATTTTCTCAAGAAATTCAATTAAAAGGTTTTTCCTGGTTATTTGGATCTGCAACAAGTTGTGATTTTTTAGACAATAAGCTTTATATCTTGACCTATAAACGGCTGTATATATATGAGCGTATGAATGGTCAATTCAAATTGCTTCGAAAAAAGAATCTTGGTCACCTTCAACAATGGGAAGGAATATGTGTTGAATCAGAATATGAAGCGAGAATCGTGGCTGAAAAAAGTCGTCTCGGTAAACAAAAAATGAAATATATTAAACTATGAATTCAAGACTATCCATAGCCAACTATGAAGCCGTAATCTTTGATATGGATGGCGTGTTGGTAGATTCTGAACCTCAATGGAAAATTGCTATGGAGCAAGTTTTCAAATCTGTTGGTTTAGATATGGAAAGGAAGGATTTTCAAAAAACAGTTGGATTGAGGATTGATGAGGTGATTTCATTTTGGAATCAACACAAAAACCTTGGTATTCAGGATGAAAAAGTTGTTGAAGATGCAATTATTGATCGAATGATTGAATTGGTTCATGAAAACCCAATACCATTGGAAGGAGTAAATGAGACACTTGATTATTTAAAAAAAATAGATATTAAAATTGGATTAGCGACCTCCTCTCCTTACCGACTTCTTAATGCGGTATTATCAGCGATGAACATTGATAAATATTTTGATTTTGTACATTCCGCTGAAAAGGAGTCACATGGAAAACCACATCCTGCAGTCTACATATCAGTTGCAGAGACCCTTTCTATTCAGCCCGATAAATGTCTCGTTGTTGAAGATTCCTTTAATGGTGTCATATCAGGTAAAGCTGCAAAAATGGATGTTGTGTGTATTCCAGAGAAAACACATGAGCCAAATCTTAAACTCAATTTAGCGGATTATATTTTTGAGGATATGTCTAAAATGCTTGATGTTCTAAAGAAGGTTTAGAACCCCTAACATTTTCCTTTTAAGTATTCGTAGAATGCTATTGTTTCTTTTGTAAATTTGTTAGAAACACTAAGGTTGGAAGATTCGTTTGATTATCAAGAAGAGGCTGAAAATAATTCTGAAAAGGAATTTGATAAAGTTCTGCGACCACAAAAGCTTGTTGATTTTGCTGGACAACCAAGTATTGTCGAAAACCTTGAGGTTTTTGTTCAGGCAGCTACGCTTCGAAATGAGCCTCTTGACCACGTGCTTTTGCATGGGCCTCCCGGATTGGGAAAAACAACTTTAGCCAATATTATAGCAAATGAAATGGCTGTGGGTTTCAAAGTCACCAGTGGACCTGTCCTAGATAAGCCAGGAGATTTGGCAGGATTGTTAACCAATCTTGCTACGGGCGATGTCTTGTTTATAGATGAAATTCATCGATTAAGTCCGGTTGTAGAAGAATATTTGTATTCTGCAATGGAGGATTATGCTATTGACATTATGATCGATTCAGGGCCAAATGCTCGAACAGTTCAAATCACCTTAAATCCATTCACACTAATTGGTGCTACGACACGATCTGGTCTTCTTACAAGCCCTTTACGTGCTAGATTTGGAATCAATTCAAGACTAGAATATTACAATACGGAAACTTTAACGGCAATTATTCAGAGATCTGCTGGCCTTTTGGAAATTGAAATTGACGAACGTGCTGCAATAAAAATCGCAAGTAGAAGTAGAGGTACGCCAAGAATTGCAAATGCATTATTAAGAAGAGTGCGTGATTTTGCACAAATCAAGGGTTCTGGAAAAATTGATGAGCCCATTACTGAAATCGCATTAAAAGCATTAAACGTAGATGCTAATGGGCTTGATGAAATGGATTTACGAATCTTAAAAGCGGTTGTTGAAAAATTCGCTGGTGGACCGGTCGGCTTGACGACAATAGCAACAGCCATTGGAGAAAACGCGGGTACAATAGAGGAGGTGTATGAGCCTTTTTTAATTCAAGAAGGTTTTTTAATGCGCACTCCGAGAGGCAGAAAGGCAACCGAAAAATCATACAAACATCTTGGAATCGACATGGGGTTCAGTCAAGGAGGTTTGTTTTAGAATGAATGCCAATAGACATAAGCAATCTATTATAGCTAAGGCACAAGAATTAGGATTCTTTTATTGTGGTTTTTCAGAGGCTGGTTTTCTTGAAGATGAGGTTCCAAGATTGGAAAATTGGTTGAAAAACAATCGTCATGGCAAGATGTCCTACATGGAAAATCATTTTGATAAAAGATTGGATCCAACAAAGCTAGTTCCAGGAGCAAAATCTGTAATTTCTTTATTGTTTAATTACGCTACAAACCTTACCCAAAAAGATTCGAATGCCCCAAAAATCTCTAAATATGCATTTGGAGAGGATTACCATTATATTGTCAAAGAGAGACTTTCTCAATTGTTTGATTTTCTAAACGAAACTATCGGAGCTATTGAAGGCCGCGCCTTTGTAGATTCTGCGCCTGTAATGGACAAGGTTTGGGCAAAAAAGTCAGGATTAGGCTGGGTAGGAAAAAATTCAAATTTAATTCATCCAAAAGAAGGAAGCTTTTTCTTTATTGCAGAGCTCATAACTGATTTGCAATTTGATCAAGATGCTCCAATGAAAGATTATTGTGGAACATGTACAAAATGTATTGATGACTGCCCGACTGATGCAATTATTGAACCTTACGTTGTTGATGGTTCCAAATGTATTTCATATTTGACAATTGAGCTTAAAGATGAAATCCTTCCATCTGAATTTATTGGTAAAATGGACAATTGGGCTTTTGGCTGTGATGTTTGTCAGGATGTTTGTCCTTGGAATCGATTTTCAAAACAGCATAAAGAAGAACGGCTTTCTAATCCTAAACTATTGGATTTTACAAAAAAGGATTGGATGGATTTAAATGAAGAAACATATCGTGAGTTATTAAAACGAAGTCCTTTAAAGCGAACTAAATTTAAAGGGCTTAAGCGGAATTTGACCTTTATTAATCCAAGTGCTAAGTAGCTAATGTGAATAAATCTTCTTTTTATGTCGATACTAATGACAACAAACTCAGTACATTCGTGTTTAAGAAATCGAAATGACACCACAAGAACTTATACAAGTTAAATATTCAGGTTCTGTCTCTATTGTAAGAGACTATATGAACATTTCTGCTCAAACGGTTGGGATACTAATCATTGGTATATTGGTTTGGAGGGTGTTGATAGCGTATCATAACAAAAAAGATAAATCTAGATTCAAAAGTACCTATTTTGAGTCTTCATATTCGAAACATTGGAGAAAACAAAAATGAATTCAAATCAAAAAAAAGCAACAATAATAGGAGCAGGACTTGTCGGCTCATTGTGGGCAGTATATCTTTCTAGAGCTGGATATTCAGTTACGATATATGAAAGAAGATCAGATATTAGAAAAGCAGATATTGCAGCAGGTAAGTCTATAAATTTAGCTTTATCCGTGAGAGGATGGAAGGCTCTTGATGATGTCGGTGTGGGAGATACTGTTCGTGAAATTGCAATTCCGATGTACGGGAGAGTTATGCATGCCGAATCAGGAGAACTTACCTACCAGCCCTATGGTGAGGAAGGACAAGCTATTTATTCAGTTTCTAGGGGGCATATCAATGCAAGAATGATGGACATAGCTGAGAAAGAGGGTAAAGCAACCATTCATTACCACCACGAATGTTATAAAGTAGATTTTGAGAATTCGATCGCCTTTATTAAAAACAACCAAACACAAGAAACCTTCGAAGCGAAGTCTGACTTGATCTTTGCCGCGGATGGTGCTTTTTCTGCAATTCGTTACAATTCAATGCAAAAACTTCCTCGTTTTAACTTTAGTCAACGTTTCATTGATGACGGGTACAGAGAAGTCTTGCTTCCAGCAGGACCCAACGGGGAGTATGTCATGGATAAAAATGCCCTACACATTTGGCCGAGAGGACGCTTTATGATGATAGCTTTAGCCAATGAAGATGGCTCTTTTACATGTACCTTATTTATGCCACATGAAAATCACAAATATGCTTTTGATAAATTAAAGACAAAAGCAGATGTTGACGAGTTTTTCAAGGAAGTATTCCCTGATTTTTATGAGATGATGCCATCTGTTGGAGAAGCATGGGAGGACCATCCACTGGCCTCTTTGGCCATAATTAGATGCCACCCTTGGACACAAGGGAAGGTTGCTTTAATGGGTGATTCCGCTCATGCCACGGTCCCGTTTTATGGTCAAGGGATGAATTCAGGATTTGAGGACTGTACCGTATTGAACGACTTGATGCTGAAACATAATGAAGATTGGGATGCTGTATTTAAGGAATATAACCTAACAAGAAAACAAGACGGTGATGCGCTTCAAGACCTTTCATTAGATAATTATTTTGAAATGAGAGATTATGTTGCAGATGAACAATTTCTTTTGCGAAAAAAAATTGAAGCAAAGTATACAAAACTGTATCCAAAAAAATGGCTCCCGTTATACTCTCAAGTAACATTTAGTACAATACCCTACAGTGTGGCATATAAGCAAGGTAAAATTCAAGATGGTATAATGGAACGTGTCATGCAATATCCGAATATTGAGGAGAATTGGGATAATGATGAGGTTATGGATTTAATTGCAGAAGAGAGTAAGTCATTTAATTTTGAATTATGATAAGATCATTTTTCTATATCACAATATTGTGTTGGTCTTATACCTCCGTTGCTCAAGGTGCATTTACAAAAGCGGCGAAGGGTAATGATTATATTGTTGTTGTTAATGATGGTATTCAGTTTTCAGTGGGTGCTACATTTCTAATGCCTGGTCAAGACTCAAAAGGTTCGCAAGATTTACTTACAGGTCAACGAGAATCCTATTCCATAATTCCTTCAGGCCGCTTGGGTTATTGCGCAGAGTTGGGATTTGCACATTTCCCAAAATGGAAGGGGATTCCAATCAAGTTTCTTAGGAAAAGTAGAATTTGGGATTATTTCGATTGGGGTTTAGGTTATAAAGTTTTTTCAGGACAGGAGTCAACACGGATTGATCTTGTAGATGGAGGTGGGAATTTAGTTTCGAGTGAAGAGGGTAGAGGTGATTTTGATCTGAATATGTATTCGGCAAGACTGTCTGCCCACTCATTAATTTATTTCGGTAAGAAAAAAATAGATAAAGCTCGAAAACATTTTATTGACAATGCATTTGGAATCAATTTTGAATACAGACCTAATACCGCTGATACAGTTTATAATTCAGGTGTATTATCTTTTCCGCTACCACACGAATTTCAGGGGTTATATAACTTGCAATTTCATTACAGTTTGGGTTTTGGCGTAAGATTTAATCGAGCCTGGATGATGATTCCAACACTCGAAATTCCCTTAATTGGAATTCATGAATGGAACGGGGTTCATGGGAAATGGAATTGGTTTTCTTCTCAATATTGGCCGGTTCTTTTCAAACTAAAATTTATAAAGCTTTTTGAGCGTGTTCCCAAGTGTGGAGCCTATGGTGATCCAAGCGAAATGAATTTTGATAAAAAGTTCCGATCCGGAAACTTCTAGTTTTTACCCCACTTTTTAGCCATTCGCTTGGGTAGTTTTTTTCTAATACGCTTAATTACAGAGTCTCTATCTGAAATATTACTGCATTTAAGAATGTCACGAAATACCATTGATCCTTCTTTGTAAAATGTGAATTCGAAACTAACTGAAGTTGCCTCCTCCCTGTAGATGTGGTAAATACTTGTTCGTCCCAAAGCATCTTTGAGGTTACCCTCTTTGTCACTTATTTTAAATTTTCGGTCATAACCTCTTACATTGACAATTGCAATATTATTGATTTGCATTGCTTTCAATTCCTTTTGCAAGCTATCAGTTGCTAAAATTGAAGGGTCTGAACCTTGCTTTATAACATTTAATGAGGGTATTGAAGGTATGCCATGTTTTGTGAATAAATCAGTGATCGCCACCTCTATAGCATATCGCTCATCAGGTTTGTCAAATTGCCCTATGACAAGTGTTTTTAGTTTGGGTGCTATTTCTTGTGCCATCGAAAAATTTGCACAAACAGAAAAGAATAATAAAAATAGGGTCTTTTTCATTTAAAAAATATTTTTAGCAATTGCTTTTACCGCATCTGAATTCGACATGGTGTAATAATGGATACATGGTGCTTTTTGAGCCATAAGCTCCTTGGATTGGGTTATGCCCCATTCAATTCCTACCTGAGCTACAGCTTCATTTGTTTTACATTTTAAAAGCTCGTTAGAAAGAGCTTCAGGGTAATCAATATGAAAAAATTTCGGAAGAAACGTAATGTGATTTAAAGTCTTTATGGGTTTCAGTCCTGGTATTATTGGCACATTAATTCCAAAATCACGACAGGCTTTGACGAAGTCAAAGTATTTCTGATTGTCAAAAAACATTTGAGTTACTATATACGATGCTCCAGCTTCAACTTTCTCTTTTAAATGAATTAAATCTGTTTTGAGGTTCATTGCCTCGAAATGTTTTTCTGGATAACCTGCAGCTCCAATGCAAAAATCAGTAGGTGCCATTTTAATATCATCTACATAATATTTTCCATGATTCATATCATTGACTTGATGAATTAATTCAGAGGCGTAGTGGTGTCCGTTCGGATGTGCTTTAAAGGTACTTTCGGTTTTTATGGGGTCTCCTCTCAGTGCCAAAACATTATCAATGCCCAAAAATTGAAGGTCAATTAACGCATTCTCAGTTTCTTCTTTACTAAAACCACCGCAAATTAGATGTGGTACGGCATCAACTTTATATTTATTCATTATTGCCGCACATATTCCTACTGTCCCCGGTCTTTTACGAATAGATACCTTCTCCAATAGACCATTCCCTTGTTCTTTATATAAATACTCCTCTCTATGGTAGGTTACGTTCACAAACTTAGGATTGAATTCCATTAAGGGATCGATTCCATCATAAATAGATTGAATACTTTTTCCTTTAAGAGGGGGTAATATTTCGAATGAAAATAATGTTTGTTTTGAATTTTGTATGTAATCTGTAACCTTCATATTAATTTAATCAAAGTGTAAATGTAAAGAATACCAACGTTGATATAAGGAATATGTTTAAATACTTTCTTGAATGGCTTCAAGGATAATTTCACTAGCTTTTAAAATTTCATTTTCAGAAATAGTCAGCGGTGGTGCTATTCTGAAGCTATTCGGATGTGAAAGAAACCAGAATAAGATTAATCCATTCTTTAAACAATGTGCTACAACCTTTGCTACTTTTTGACTGTCTTTCATATCAAAAGCAAAAAGCATTCCTTTTCTTCTAGATCCAATAATAGCCGGATGACTACTAATTTCTTTTTCTAATAAGTGCCCCAATCGTTCAACTTCTTTTAAATTAATTTCTTCATGGAGTATTGCACAGAATTCAGCCGCTGAGGCCGCATTTAGCGGGTGACCACCAAATGTAGTGATATGACCCAGCTCAGGGTTATTACTAAAGGTGGCCATTATGCTTTGCGGAGCAACTAATGCTCCGATCGGTAAGCCACCGCCAAGTGCTTTACCCAGGGTTAGTATATCAGGGGTAATATCAAAATGTTCAAATGCAAAATTTGCGCCTGTTCTTCCCAAGCCACACTGTATTTCATCGAGAACTAGCAGCGTTCCTGTCTCTGAACATTTTTTCCTGAGTGCTTTCATGAAACAATAGGTGGGTATTTGAACACCTGCATCTCCTTGTATCGTCTCTAAAAACACCCCTGCTGTTTTGTTTGAAATTAAATCAAGGTCCTCTATACTATTTAAGGATATAAAATCAATGTTTGGGAGTAAAGGTTCAAAGCTTTTTTTTCTTTTTTCATTGCTTGAAATACTTAAAGAACCATTTGTACTTCCGTGATAAGCACCCTTGAATGCAATAATGTTTTTTCTTCCTGTAAAACCGCGACATAATTTTATTGCTGCCTCAATAGCTTCAGTTCCTGAATTTACAATGTATAAGCCATCTAATTCTTTGGGTAGAAGTTTTCTTAAATTCTGAGAGAGTCTAAGCTGAGGTTCTTGAATGAATTCACCGTAAACCATGACATGTAGATGTTTATCTATTTGATTTTGAAGCGCCCTTTTGATTCTGGGATGACCATGTCCAAGACTGCTAACAGCAATACCTGAAATCATGTCCATATATTGTCGTCCATTTTTATCTTTTATATATATGCCATCTGCTGATTCAACTTCTAAAAGAAGAGGATGCTCTGTAGTTTGACCAAGGTGCTTAAGAAATTCTTTTTTTTGTTCCATTATCTATTCAGCGGTAATCAATTCTTTTATTTCAGTTCCTGTTTCCGGTCCTTTTTTCAATTTTAAGATTTGTGATAAGGTTGTTGAAATATCTGTGATTGCTAATCTTCGGGTGACTTCAATTTTTTCTATCCCCATACCGTACCATAAACATGGTACATGCGTGTCATAGGCATATCCTGAGCCATGTGAGGTTCCTTTAAAAGGTTCCACACTCAAGCTTGTTTTGGGTAAATAACCATGCTCTAATATGAGTAAAAGGTCTCCACTTCTTGTAGGATAAAAACCTTTAGATAGCATTTTTAAAAGCCCATCATCAGTTTCAAGGTTTTCAAGTTGTTTTCCTTTAGCTGATTGTTTAATTCCTTTTTTCCCTTTAATATTTAGTGCTATAAAGTTTAGTATATGCTCTTTTTCTATACCAGACGTCTTTATTTTTTGATAATCTAGATAAATATTGAGATTGTCCTGGCCTAGTATAAAGTCGACACCATAAGCATTTATACTTTTTTTTCTTAGCTCATTTATTAATTGATCAATAAACACATAACCACCCTTTTTACCGTCATCGATGAGTTTTTGAGGCACGGGGACAACTCCATGGTCAGCCGTTAAAAACAATAGTATATTAGATTTTCCATAAGAGCTCTCTAGTGTATTTAATAACCGAGATAGTTCAAGATCGAGACGTATGTACATGTCTTCAATTTCTCTAGAATCTGGACCAAATGCATGGCCTGCAATGTCAGGTGAGGAGTAGCTAATACATAACATATCCGGGCTTGTTCCCTTACCGAGCTTTTCTTTTTTTATTGCACGTAAAGCCAAGTCAGTCAGTAAAGTATTTGCAAACGGTGAGGTTGTAAAAGGAGTAAGAGAGCCACTTATTTCACATAAATTTTTTATGTCATAAGGGAATATAGGTTTTGTTTTTCCTCTTAAAATTCTTTCATATGGACTATCGTCCTCTGCACTGTAAGCTTCAGAATTCAGAAGAGGTTCCCAAACTTTAGCATAGCTTCGAGCATTATTTTTTTTATTGAATTTTTTCAGCCAGCATGGTAATTCTTCCCGATAGAAGGAACTTGTTATGAAGGTCCCATTATTATAATCAAACCAATAGCTTCCGTCACTTTGGTGGCCACCAGGTAATATGGCTCCGCGGTCTTTTATAGAAACTGAAACAACCTTTGACTTGGGATATGTTTCTTTCAGCATATCTGTTATGGTTTTTTTATTCAGTCGATGCGGTGAAGATTGACCGTATAGCGAACTGCCTCCAATACCATAAACTGCGGCATCACCAACACAATTGACTTGAGTTCTCGTTTTTCTTTCTATCCAATCATTTGCAATAATTCCATGATGATCAGGAGTGGTTCCTGTGTAAATCGATGCATGTCCCGGACCCGTATAGGTTGGAATATAATTATAGTGCATGTTTTTTAAATGAGCACCTTCATTTATGATCTTGTTAAATCCATTTTGTGAAAAATTCGCACCAAAGCGATTTAAATAATCATAACACATTTGATCAACAACAATCCCTACAATTATTTTAGGTAAATCCTTTTGGGAATAGGCTATTGAGGTAAATATGAGAAAGATAAAAAGACATGATTTTTTCATGAACTAAATGTAAGAATTAATTGTATTGATAAACATTTTATTTCTCTATGCAACTTTTAGAAATGCTCTCGCGTCTCTATTTTGAAACTTAAAACATTTTTACTCTTATCAGCAAAAACACCGCAAACGAGCGGTGTTTTTGTCTTTTAAGGTGTTTTGTTTTCTTCTCATTTTGTTACCGTTAAGGATAACTAAAAAAAATAAAATTTAGATTGATGCAACTTTAATAAATAATGAGACGTCTGTAAAATAGACTACGAAAAACTTAAACATTTACTCTTATCGAAAGCACTACCTAGGTAGTGCTTTTTTCGTTATTAGAAAACTAGTTAGGTCAATTTTCTATTTAAAATATCCGTCGAATATCTCTTTTAAATTCATGATGCAACTTCTTTTAATACGATTGCGTCATATTTATGCTAACACTATTATTCAAAAAAATTAACACTGCTTTTGGGCAGTGTTTTTTTGTTTCAGTTAGATTAAGAAAAACGCACAATAAATCAATTCAAAAACAAAATTAATTGAACCATGCAACTTTTATGAATAAACATGCGTCATAATAACACTAAGACTTTTAACTCAATCACAAAGAACACCATCTCCGGATGGTGTTTTTTTATTTAACACTTTGTGATTCATGTGATTTATTAGAATTTTTTTCGCGATGCAACTATTATTTAAAGTCATACGTCATGATAACACTAAGACTTTTAACTCAATCACTAAGACACTGCTTTTAAGCAGTGTTTTTTTTAAGGAGAATTTTAATTGTTGAATTTGTAACCTACTCCTTTAATCGTTGAAATGTAATTACCTCCAAGTTTACTTCGTAATTTTCTGATGTGGACATCAATTGTTCGGTCACCAACAATAATTTCAGTTCCCCAAACGGTCCGTAATATTTCATCTCTGCGAAAGACATGGTTGGTTTTGGACATTAATAGCGAAAGAAGTTCAAATTCTTTTTTCGGTAAGATAATTTCATTTCCATCTTTATTTACTACGTATTTGTCGTAGTTAATGTGAATTCCTTCATTGACAGTTACAACACTTTCTTTATTTGATCTTCTTAAAATTGCATTGATACGACTAATTAAAACTTTAGGCTTAATTGGTTTGGTTACGTAGTCATCACCACCCGCTTCTAAGGCAGCAATCTGGCTGTAGTCTTCACTTCTGGCAGTTAAAAAACAGATGAGAATATTATTGTTTTTTGGATCAGACTTAATTTGCTGACAAACTTCAACACCATCCATTTCTGGCATCATGATATCTAGTATTATAAGCCGAGGTTTAATCGTTTTTATTTTTTGAAGACATTCCATGCCATTTGATGCAGCTTCAACAACGTAACCGGCTTTTTGAAGATTGTATACGAGCAAATCTCTTATGTCTTCCTCATCATCAACAATTAGAATCGGTGTATCATTCATATAACAAATATACAATTAACTCTTTTTGACCTAGCAATGTGAATATCATGTTTATAAAAAGAAAATCTGTTTTGTGAAAAAAGGAAAGTGAATACTTAAATTTAAAGTACGGTAGGTTAGGTTGATTTAGTAAAAGAGCTCTGAAAATGAGCTCTTTTTTTGTAAATTCGCTTTTATGAAAATGAGGATTTTATTGGTGGAAGATGACCTTAATTTAGGCTTGGTAATTGCAGATCATCTCAAGACGCAAGATTATGAAGTGAT
>Ga0228634_1001538_pt1 | contig 13124 bp, 9 predicted proteins | sample 42DmetaG_FD_190063 | JGI IMG/M metagenome (GOLD analysis project Ga0228634, IMG submission 190063) | Seawater microbial communities from Monterey Bay, California, United States - 42D | ecosystem: Environmental > Aquatic > Marine > Coastal | place: USA: California | collected 2016-09-27 | reverse complement strand
TACCTCGTTAACAGAGACTTTATTTACTAGATCATAACTTGGCACTAAAAGGTCAAAGTCTAAGGAATATAATATAGCAGACTGGACAATAGATTTTAATTTGTCTTTATCTACAGTTGAATTAATAAAATCATTGTATAAAAATCCCAATTGTCTTTTACCTTGAACCATAAAATGATTTTCATGATTAATAAATAACCTTCCAATTAAATAACCTAAATCGTTGGACCTATTGTATTTAAAAGAATCGTTTAAGAAATTATATATATTGATTAAACCACAATAGCCTCTATTTGAATTTTCTGAAATATAGCTTGTCTTCCAAAGACTATTTTCCGGATCAAATTTGAAAACATTGGTATGCATTTGAAAAACCAATAAATCACCCGAAACTCTTAATTGAGCTTCAAATTCTCCAGAATCTTTATATTCAATTATAATTCTTTCATCGACATCCGAAAGCTTATCATTTAAATCATCTCCTATTTCCTTTAGGACACCTTTAAGGACTTTAAAATTTAAAATTATATTACTAAAAACATCTTGCTTAAGTACACTCTTATCCTTAATTAAATTGAAAAGTAATTCTTGATTTTTTTTATAATCCATTGATTATTTTTAATATGCTCTAGCAAATATAACTTTCTTAGAATTTGGCTCCCCAGTGAGGACACAATTTCCTTTTTCAGACCCCTCAAAAGGAATACACCTGATAGTAGCTTTTGTTAAATCTTTAATTTTTTGTTCTGATTTAGAATCTCCATTCCAAAAAGCTTCAATAAAACCACCTTTAGTATTTAGAACTTGGTTCATTTGATCAATTGAATCTACTTGGAAAGTATTTTCATTTAAAAACAAACTAGCTTTTGAAAATAATTCTTCTTGAATTTTATTCAGAGTATCTAACAATAACTTCGGCAAACCTTCTTGAGAAACTGTAGATTTAGTTAAATTATCTCTTCTTGCTAGTTCTACAGTTTTGTTCTCCATATCTCTTGGACCAACAGCAATTCTAAGGGGAACCCCTTTCATTTCATATTCTGCAAACTTCCACCCTGGTTTTTTGTTATCGTCGTTGTCAAATTTTACTGAAATATTAAGTTCTGAAAGTTCTTTTTTTAATTTATGAGCATAATCAGAAATTAGATTAAGTTGATCTTCATTTTTATGAATAGGAACTATTACTATTTGAATTGGAGACAATTTAGGTGGCAAAACGAGACCTTTATCATCTGAATGGGTCATAATTAAAGCCCCCATAAGTCTAGTTGAAACACCCCATGAAGTTGCCCAAACATGATTCTTTTTTCCTTCTTTATCTGCAAAAGTAACATCAAATGCTTTGGCAAAGTTTTGACCTAAAAAATGTGAAGTACCTGCTTGTAAGGCTTTACCGTCTTGCATAAGAGCTTCAATGCAATAGGTTTCTTCCGCACCTGCAAATCTTTCATTTTCAGATTTAACCCCTTTAACAACTGGAACTGCCATGAAATTTTCGACAAAATTTGCATAAACATCTAGCATCTGTTCAGTTTCTTTAATAGCTTCTAATTTAGTAGCATGAGCTGTGTGTCCTTCCTGCCATAAAAACTCTGATGTTCTAAGGAAAAGTCTTGTCCTCATTTCCCATCTAACAACATTTGCCCACTGGTTAACTAAAATTGGCAAATCTCTATATGATTGAATCCATTTTTTATAAGTATTCCAAATAATTGTTTCTGAGGTTGGTCTTATTATTAATTCTTCTTCTAACTTGGCAGCTGGATCAACAACAACTCCAGAACCATCCTCAGAGTTTTTTAATCTGTAGTGGGTAACTACAGCACATTCTTTTGCAAAGCCCTCTACATGAGCAGCTTCCTTACTTAAATAAGATTTTGGAATTAGTAATGGGAAGTAAGCATTTTGATGTCCTGTTTCCTTGAACATTAAATCCAATTGATCTTTGATTTTTTCCCAAATAGCATAACCATAAGGTTTAATAATCATACATCCTCTTACATCGGAGTGCTCTGCTAAGTCAGCTTTTAGAACTAACTCATTATACCATTTTGAAAAATCTTCACTTCTTTTAACAATACCCTTTGACGACATATAATATATATTTGACAGCCTAAATTACCAATTTGAAGGGATATGTGAGAAAGAATAGAAAATAAATACCTTATTTGGCGCTTAAAACTTTATTTATTTTTCTATTCATCTTTGTGCTTTGCTCATCAGCGAGTAAAGCATCTACTAAGATTCTACCACTATGTTCATCAACTATAATTCTCTTTCTAGCTGCTATGTCAAGCTGAACTTGAGGTGGTATTTTTATAAAAGAACCTCCAGAGGCTCCTCTCTCTACAGGAACTACAGCCAAACCATTTTTTGAGGCTCCTCTTATCCTATTATATGCTTTTAAAAATCTTTCATCAATGGATTTAGAAGCCTTAAGAGATTCTTCCATTAATATCTTTTCTTCTCTTTCTGTTTCTGAAATAATTTCTTCCAATTCCTTTTTCTTAGCTTCTAGAGCTTCTTCTTTTGCCTTGTGAAGGTTCTGAATTTCTTCTAAAATTTCTTTTTTACCATCAATCCTAGCAGAATTTTCTTTAATTCTTTTTTCTGCTAATTGAGCTTCCAACTCTTGATACTCAATTTCTTTGCTTAACGAATCAAATTCTCGATTATTTCTAACATTTTTCTGCTTTTCTAAATATTTTTTGATGGAAGACTTAGATTCCTCAATAATATTTTTCTTTTCTAAAATTAATTGATTGAGTCCTTCGATTTCTTCTTCAACCTTTTCTAATCTTTTGTTAAGACCAACCATTTCGTCCTCTAAATCTTTAACTTCCATAGGTAATTCTCCTCTTACCTCTCTCATATTGTCTATTCTAGAATCAATGAATTGAAGATTAAAAAGTGATCTTAAAGTTTCTTCTGGTGTGTATTTTTTTGTTCTGGCCATTTTTATAAATAATTAATTGGATTAGTATTAACTGTTGTTAAACGGATTGCAAAATTAGTAAATTTTTTCATTAAAAATTCACTTATTAAATCTATTGTGAATTGTTCCGACTCATAATGACCAATATCGGCAATTAAAATTTTATTTTCAGCTTCAAAAAACTGATGGTATTTATAATCAGAAGTGATGAAAATGTCTGCATTTTCTAGCATAGCATTTTTCAATAAAAAACTTCCAGAACCTCCGCAAATAGCAACCTTTTTAATAGGCCTATTAATCAATTTAGTATGTCTAAGACCTGCTGCATGAAACTTTTTCTTAATTAAGTTTAAAAATTCTAGCTCATCTGTAGGCTTTTCTAATTCTCCTATCATACCAGATCCTGTGTTTGAATTATTTAGAAGTTTAAAAATATCATAAGCAACTTCTTCATAAGGATGAGCGCTATTCATAGATTGAATTATGTTAGAAAGAAGATAATCTGGGAAAATAACCTCTAATTTTTCTTCTTTTACTTTTTCTAACCTACCTTCTTTTCCCTTGTAAGGGTTTGAACCTGATGTAGGGAGAAAACTTCCTTCTCCCTGTGAAGAAAAAATACAATTCTTATAATTACCTATATTTCCTGCTCCTGAACTAAAAAGAGCTTGAGAAACTTTTTCTGAATGAGATTCTGGAACAAAAACTACCAATTTTAAAAGATTTTGCTTTGGCAAAAGAATTTTTTTTCTTTTTAGACCAATAACCTCTGCAATTTTAGAATTTACTCCATTTGGAACATTATCCAAGTTAGTGTGAATAGCATAAATATTGATGTTATTTTTAATTGCTTTAAAAACAATAGAGCCTATCAATGAGCTTTTAGTTACATTTTTAATTTCTCCAAAAATAATTGGATGATGAGCTACTATCAAATTACATTGTTTATTGATAGCATCGTCAATAACTTCCATGGTTACATCTAAAGATACCAATACCCCTTTAACTACACTTTTGTAATCCCCAACTTGAAGTCCAGAATTGTCGTAACTTTCTTGTAAATGCAAAGGAGCTATTTTTTCTAAATATTTTGTTACATCTTTGACTATCATAATTTGAAAAATGAATTCAAATATAAAACAATGAAATGGTACAATTGGATATTATTACCAATATCATTGGTGTATTGGATAATTACCAGTGCTAGAAACATTTTTTTTGAGATTGGCATATTCAAAGAGAATAAATTTAATATTCCCATTATTGGAGTTGGAAATATAACAGTTGGAGGAACTGGAAAAACACCACATTCACAATATATTTCTGAATTATTACAAAAAAAATTTAAGATTGCTATTTTGTCCAAAGGATATGGAAGGAAAACAAAAGAATTTAAATATGTAAACATAAATAGCAATTGTAACGAAGTTGGAGACGAACCTCTTCAAATGAAAAAAAATTTACCAAAAGAAATTGTTGCAGTAGACCATAAAAGAGTAAATGGGTTAAATAAAATCATGAAGGAGCATCCTACTGTAAACTGTATTATTCTTGACGATGCATTTCAACATAGATCCGTTAAAATTGGATTTAATATTTTACTTTGTGACTATAACAACCCTATTTATAAAGATTACATGATGCCAGTTGGCCTTCTTAGAGAATCTAAGAAAGGAATCAAGAGAGCAGATTGTGTAGTAATTTCTAAGTGTCCTGAAAATTTAACCCTGGAAGAATCTAATAGAATAAAGAAAAAACTAAAATTCACAAAAGAGGTTTTTTTTAGTAAAGTAGTTTATGATAAAATTGTTTCTTTAAATGGAAATAAAACCATTAAAAAATCATCCATAAAGAAGGTGTTGTTGATTACTGGAATTGCAAATTCTAGTCCAATTATTGAATATTTAGAAAAGTTAAATATTCAGATTAAACATATTAAATATAAAGACCACTTTAATTATCAAAAAAAGGATATAAATAAAATTATTGATATTTATAAAAGAGAGATCAGCGAAATAATAATATTGACAACAGAGAAAGATGCTCAGAAAATGAAGGTATTTGAAGAATTATCGAAGTTTCCTGTATACTATTTGAAAGTTAGTATTGATTTTATAAGGAATAAAGATAAATTTGAAGAAAAAATTTTGAAGTATGTTAAAGCTCATTCATGACAGCGTTGAGTATTTAAAAAAAGTAACTGACTTTGAACCTGAAATTGGCATTATTTTAGGCACGGGGCTTGGAGGTTTAGTTGATGAAATTAAAACAGAAAAATCCATCTCTTACAAAGATATTCCCAACTTTCCTGTTTCTACAGTAGAAGGACATCAAGGGAAATTAATATTTGGTTTATTAGGGAATAAAAAAGTAATTGCAATGCAAGGTAGATTTCATTTTTATGAGGGCTATACAATGAGTCAAATTGTATTTCCAATAAGAGTAATGAAATTTTTGGGCATCAATAAATTAATTGTAAGCAATGCCTCTGGAGGTGTTAATCCCAATTTTGAAATTGGAGATATTATGATAATAAATGACCATATAAATCTTTTCCCAACCAACCCTTTGATTGGACCTAATATTGAAGAACTAGGAACTAGATTTCCAGATATGAGCGATGCATACGACCAAAGTCTCATAGCCAAGGCCCAATCACTTTCTAAAAATTTGAATATTAAAACTGTAAATGGAATTTATGCTGGCTTGACTGGACCTACGCTAGAGACACCAGCAGAATACTCCTACATTAGAAAAATAGGTGCAGATGCAGTTGGAATGAGTACTGTTCCGGAAGTTATAGCAGCTAGACATATGCAAATACCGTGTTTTGGATTATCTATAATAACCGATTTAGGAGTTCCAGGAAAAATTGTAAAAGTAACCCACCAAGATGTTCAAAATGTTGCTTCTAAATCAGAACAAAACTTGACAAAGCTTATTAAAAAACTCTTAGAATCAATTTAAAAATGGAGCTAGAAAATGCACTATCAAAATACGAACCTGTTATAGGAATTGAAATTCATGCTCAGCTTAAAACCAATTCAAAAGCATATTGTGGCGATAAAAATGAATTTGGAGCCTCTCCTAACACCCTTACTTCTCCAGTATCGTTAGGTCACCCAGGAACATTACCAAAATTTAATAAAGAAATAGTAAATCACGCTGTAAAATTAGGCTTAGCTTTAGATTGTGATATTACTAGAGAAATGCATTTTGATAGAAAAAATTATTTCTATGCAGATTTACCTAAGGGTTATCAAATAACTCAAGATAAAAAACCAATTTGTAAAAATGGTAAAATTTTAATTAGGTTAGAAAATAACAAAACCAAGGATATTAAATTAACTAGAATCCATATGGAGGAAGATTCTGGAAAAAGCATTCACGATTTAGACCCATTTAACACCCTTATTGATTTAAATAGAGCAGGAGTTCCACTTTTGGAAATAGTCACTGAACCAGTAATTAAAACTTCTAATGAAGCCTATCAATATGTTTCTGAAATAAGAAAACTTCTCAGGTATTTAGATATATGTGATGGTAATATGGAAGAAGGGAGCATGAGATGTGACGTTAATATTTCAATCATGCCAATTGGAAAAGACCAATTTGGAGATCGAGTAGAGATTAAAAATCTAAATTCCATTAGAAATGTTCAAAGATCTATTGATTATGAAATTGTTAGACAAGCAAAATTATTAGACGATAATAAAAAAGTTAATGTAGAAACTAGAACTTTTGATGCACCAAGTGGAAAAACAAGTGCTATGCGAAAGAAAGAAGCAGCACACGATTATAGATATTTTCCAGAACCAGATTTGAATCCAGTAAAAATTGAAGAAAAATTACTCATGGATATTCAATCATCTATGCCTAATCTTCCAAATGATTTATTTGAAAAATTTACTACCAAATATGGACTGTCTAATTACGATGCCTTAGTAATCATTGAGCAAAAAGAAATTGCCTTTTATTACGAAAGTATTTTAGAATACACCAACAACTATAAAGGTGCAACCAATTGGCTAATGGGAAGTATTAAATCCTACTTAAATCAAAAGGCAATAGAAATAATAAATTTTCCGATTAAGGCTGAAAGCATTGGTATGCTTATAAATATGATTGATGATGGAATAATTACTCATTCCTTGGCTAGCCAAAAATTATTTCCAGAAATGTTAAAATATCCACGAGAAAATCCAAATTCAATAGCTGAAAAAAACCAGTGGATTAATCAACAAAATGAAAATAATTTAGAAGTCTTGATTAAAGAAATATTGGATAAAAATCCACAAGAAAAAGAAAGATTTAAAAATGGAGAAAAAAAACTTACTGGATTTTTCATTGGCAAAATAATGAAAGCCTCCAATGGAACAGCAGATCCAAAAAAAATAAATCAATTACTCACCCAATTAATCAATTAAAAATGAAAAAAGTTATTTCTATTTTACTGATTTTAGTTATAATAAGCTGCAAAGGTGAAAAAGCATCTATAAATAATGATAATAATTATTATTTAGAATTTATTCAACAAACCGATCAGTATATTTATTTATATAAAATCGATCGAAACAATCCCTTAAAAATTGATTCCTCTAAATCTAATAAAGGAATTCATCAATTTAACATTAGCTTGCTTAAATCGGATATTTTTTTAGTTGGTACTTCACCAGAAAAAAGTGTTCTTTTTATAGGCAGCCCGAATGAAAGCAATAAATTTCTTTTTACAAATGGAGAATATAATGAATTAGTTGTCACAGGTGATTCCACCAACGTATTATTGCAAAAATACTTTAAGTTTAGAAATAATATTATTAGTCAGATACAAAGTATAAATACTTCCAGCGAAGAAGAAAGAATAATAGCTAGAAATAGCATCCTGACAAACTATCAATCATATTTAAAAAAGTTTATTAATGAGAATAAAAACTCACCAAGTATAATAATGCTTCTTGGTGAAATTCAAAACCCAATGGAGTTCAAGAACGAGTTATTAGTAATTAAAAATGTAGTTCAAGAAAAATTTGAAAAACAAAAATATTTAAAGGAGGTAGTTAAGCTAATAGAAAAAGCAAAGCAACAAGAGGATTATATATTTCAACAAAAAAATAGAGCTAACGAAGAGAAAAATTTAAGAGAACAATTAGGAATAAATATTGGAGCAATTGCACCAGAAATAAAACTTAAAAGTCCCGATGGAAAGTTGATAGCTTTAAGCTCGCTTAAAGGTAAAGTAGTGCTTTTAGACTTTTGGGCTTCGTGGTGTAGACCTTGTAGAGCTGAAAATCCAAATGTAGTTAGACTCTATAACAAGTACAAAGACAGAGGGTTTACTGTCTACAGTGTATCTTTAGACCAAAACAAAGACAAATGGATGGCTGCAATAACTAAGGACCAATTGACCTGGTCGAACCATGTTAGTGAGCTAACCGGATGGAAATCTTCAGCTGGGAATAAATATGGTGTCTCAAGTATTCCTAAAACATTTTTAATTGATGCAAATGGAAAGATAATAGCCTATGATTTAAGAGGAAATGATTTAGAAAAAAAACTTTCTGAAATACTGTAATTTTTAACAATGAAGCGTCTAATCATAACAATAACTTCCTGTTTTATTGTACTTATTTATAATAGTCAAGATTACTTCCAACAAAAAGTAGATACTTATATAGACGTTGAATTGGATGATGAAAACCATATTTTACGAGGTTTTGAAAAAATGGTATATCATAATAACTCACCCTCAGATTTAAATAAGATTATTATTCATCTTTGGCCAAATGCATACAAGAATAGTAACACAAACCTCGCAAAACAAAAATATTCTGATGGTAGTACTTTATTTAAATATGCCGACTCAATAGATTTAGGCTATATAGACTCACTTGATTTTAAAGTAAATGGCTATAAAGTAGAGTGGGAATTTTTAAATGAAGAAATAGATATTTCTGAAATTTATCTTAAAAAACCTTTAAATCCAGGAGATTCAATCGTTATAACGACACCATTTAGAGTTAAGATTCCTTCAGGAAAATTTTCAAGACTTGGACATATTGGTCAATCCTATCAAATTACTCAGTGGTTTGCCAAACCAGCAGTATTTGATAAAAATGGATGGCATCCAATGTCGTATTTAGATCAAGGAGAATTTTACTCTGAATTTGGGAATTACGATGTAAGTATTACGATTCCAAAAAATTACATACTTATGGCAACAGGAGATTTACAAAACGCAGAAGAGCTTGATTTTCTTAATAAAAAAGCAGAATTAACATCTCAACTTATTAAAGAAAATAGACTACCAGTTAGAGATTCTTTTGGCAGAAAAGATATGAGTTTTCCAAAGAGTAGCACAGAGAAAAAAACATTAAGATTCGTTCAAAAGAATGTTCACGATTTTGCTTGGTTCACAGACAAAAGATATCACGTATTAAAAGGGGAATTAGATTTAAATAATAGAAAAATAACATCTTGGGCATTATTCACCAATAACGAAGCCAAGCTATGGAGAAGATCTATAGAATATATCAATGATGCAACTCGATATTTCTCAAAATGGGTTGGAGAATATCCATACAACCATGTAACAGCTGTGGATGGAACTATTAGTGCAGGAGGTGGAATGGAATATCCAAATATTACAGTAATAGGTCGTTCTGGAGATAGTAAATCATTAGAAACAGTAATTGTTCATGAAGTTGGACACAACTGGTATTATGGTATTCTAGGAAGTAATGAGAGAGACAATGCTTGGATGGATGAAGGCCTCAATACATATATTGAAATAAGATACATGGAAGAAAAATATCCAAAAGGATATTTTAGAAAAAAAGATAGCACTGAAAATAAATCAAGAGGGATATCATTAAACATATCATTGGAAGATAAAGAATTGCAACATATTGCCTATCAATTTAATGCCTCCAGAAATTACGACCAACCCCTTGTAATGGGATCTAAAGATTTTACCCAAATGAATTATGGAGCGATGGTCTACTCAAAAACTGGCATTGGATTTCATTACTTAAAAGCATACCTAGGAGAAGAGCTCTTTGACAATTGCATGAACGAGTATTTCAACCAATGGAAATTTAAACATCCAAATCCGGATGATATTAAAATAGTATTTGAAACTGTTTGTGGAGAAAATTTAGATTGGTTTTTTGAAGATTATATTAAAACCACCAAAAAAACAGACTATTCTTTAAAAAAGATATCAAAAATAAATGACCAAGAATATTTAATTAAATTAAAAAATGTGACAGGCTATAAATCTCCTATCCCAATTCAGATGATTAATGATTCTAATGAAATAATATCTGAAAAATGGATTAAAGGATTTAAAAAAGACACAACGTTTGTATATAAAACAAGGGGGAATCCATCAAGAATTGCTTTAGACTATGATGTGATAACCACAGATTATAATTATAAAAATCATATAGCAAAATCAAATGGCTTATTTAAATTTTATAAACCAATAAAATTCAATTTTCTACCAATAAGTATTAATAATAATAAAGAAAATATAATTTACTACTCCCCTGTTATAGCTGGAAATGCTTATGATAAAACAATGGCTGGACTAGCACTTTATAGTTCTAGCATAAACGATAAAAAAGTAGAATGGTTGGTAAATCCTCTTTATGGTTTTGGCTCTAAGAAATTGATTGGATCTGGAAAAATTCAAACCAATATCAATACAAATGGACTTTTCCCAAGAATTGAACTTGGCTATAAAATTAGAAGTTATCATAACGAACATGATGATCTATACAAGGAACAAAGATGGACCAAACAAGAAATATTTACAGACTTGAGATTTAAATCAAAAAACTTAAGAAGCTCCCCATTTCAAAATTTGAAATTAAGAGCTATAAAAGTAGATGACTTTGAACCAGATGTTATATTAATATGGCCACTAGCATCAAGGAGAAAGACCGCTTATTATGGTGAAATAGAATACAATTTAAAAAGTAGACAAATTCTAAAACCTAAAGAATTAAAATTAAACTATATATATGGTTTTAATGAGAATAGTAACCTAGTAAATTGTTTACAATTAGAATCTAAAATAGAAAAATCCTACAACAAAAACTCGGACAAAATTAGATGGAGATTTTTTACCGGCTACCATTTCAATAAAGACATTACCAAACAGTATTCATTTTATCTTAGTGGGAAAAATGGACGAACAGATTATTTATATGACAATATTTATTTAGCGAGAAATTCTTCAAACCAAAAATATCTATTATCAAGACAAAATGATAATTCTTATGGTGGATTTAAGGTAATGGATACCACTTTAAGAAGCGACAACTGGATGATTTCTAATAATTTTAAAATTGATATTCCAAAACTTCCTATTGGTGTATTTGCTGATTTTGGTGTTTTCAGTTCTAGTGCAAGTGAAAATAAAGTTAAATGGGAATACAATGCTGGAATATATGCCAGTGTCGTTGTAAATGAAGAAATTATAGGAATTTATCTTCCTATATTGTATTCAGATAATATTGGAGAGACGTTGAACGATTTTAAAGTATTGCAAAGAATAAATTTCATATTTAATCTAAAGAGTTTAAATCCCTTCACGATTAAAAAAACTATAAAGCCATAAAAAATAGAACTAAAATATATTTTGCATCTGATTTCCATTTAGGAAGTCATAATGATACTAAAGAAAAAGAGGATAAAATAATCCGTTGGTTATCTTCTATTGAAAACGAAGCAAAAGAAATTTTTCTTGTTGGAGATATTTTTGATTTTTGGTTTGAACACAAGCATACTATTCCAAAGGGTAACACTAGGTTTCTTGGCAAGCTTGCAGCCTTAAAAGATAATGGTATTGACATCCATATTTTCACTGGAAATCACGACCTGTGGATGTTTGGTTACTTAGAAAAAGAAATTGGATTAACAGTACATAAAAAACCAATTTCAAGGGATATAAATGGTACTGTTTTTTTTATTGGACACGGAGATGGACTTGGACCAGGAGATAACAAATATAAAATCATTAAAAAGTTTTTTACAAACCCATTTTGTCAATGGTTATTTTCTAAAATTCACCCTAATTTAAGTTTTTCATTAGCAAAGTATTGGTCTAGGAAAAGCAGAGAAAATGAAAAAGAGGGTAGTCCTTCATTTCTGGGAGAAGAAAAGGAATGGTTAATTCAATTTAGTAAAGAAGAATATCAAAAAAATAAAGAAATTAATTATTTTATTTTTGGGCATAGACATTTCCCTATAGAACACAAATTAGATAAAAATTGTACCTATATAAATCTTGGCGACTGGATAAACCACTTCACATACGCAGTTTATGATGGAAAAACTACCGAGCTTAAGAAGTTTTAATAGCAGTGAATTACATACTGCTTATAAGAGCAGAAAGATCAATCAGTTTATTTGAATAGCCAGCTTCATTGTCGTACCAGCTAATAATTTTATAGAAAGATTCATTAAGTTGGATACCCGCTTTTGCATCTACTATTGAAGTTCTAGCATCTCCAATAAAATCTTGTGAAACTACTAACTCTTCTGTGTATCCTAAAATTCCATATAGCTCATTTTCTGAAGCCTTTTTTAATGTCTCCATAACATGATCATAAGACGTATTTTTACTTAGCTTAACTGTAAGATCTACCACAGAAACATTTGCAGTTGGTACTCTAAAAGCCATCCCTGTAATTTTACCTACAAGACTTGGAATAACCTTAGTTACAGCTTTAGCAGCTCCTGTAGAAGCTGGTATAATATTAACCAAGGAACTTCTTCCTCCTCTATAGTCTTTTTTTGATGGACCATCTACAACAAATTGAGTAGCAGTTGCAGCATGAACTGTAGTCATTAAAGCTTCATCTATACCATATGAATCATTTAAAACTTTAGCGAGTGGAGCTAAACAATTTGTCGTACAAGAAGCGTTGGAAACAATTAAATCAGATGACTTAATATCATTATGGTTAACACCCATTACAAACATAGGAGCATCTTTTGAAGGTGCGGAGATAGCTACTTTTCTTGCTCCTCCATCAATATGGTACTGAGCAAGTTCCAAAGTTGTAAATATACCAGTACACTCTACAGCTACATCTACGTCAACTTCATTCCATTTGAGAAGTTTAGGATCACGTTCTGCAGTTATTCTAATATGCCTTCCATTCACATACAATTGGTTATT
>Ga0228634_1001532_pt1 | contig 13147 bp, 15 predicted proteins | sample 42DmetaG_FD_190063 | JGI IMG/M metagenome (GOLD analysis project Ga0228634, IMG submission 190063) | Seawater microbial communities from Monterey Bay, California, United States - 42D | ecosystem: Environmental > Aquatic > Marine > Coastal | place: USA: California | collected 2016-09-27 | reverse complement strand
AATTATTGAAAAACATTTAGGAACTATAAGTTTAGTTTCAGATAAAAACAACACCATTTTTAAAATAAATATTCCAAATGAGTAAAGTTAAAGTTCTATTAGCAGAAGATGAAGCTAGCTTAGGAATGATTGTTAAAGAAAGCTTAGAAACAAGAGATTTTTTAGTTTTTTTAGCTGAAGATGGAGAGCAAGCAGTCGAGATTTACAAAAAAGAACAACCTGATATTTTAGTGTTAGATGTAATGATGCCTAAAAAAGATGGATTCTCTGTTGCAGAAGATATAAGAAAAGAAAACAAAAGAATTCCCATAATTTTTTTAACAGCCAAATCGCAAACAAGTGATGTTTTAGAAGGTTTTCATAAAGGAGGAAATGACTACTTAAAAAAACCCTTTTCTATAGAGGAATTAATTGTTAGAATTAAAGCTTTATTAGATAGAATAGAAATTAAAAGTAATGTTGATCACATAACTATTGGAAAATATATTTTCAATTTAACCAAACAAACTCTAGAAATAGATAATAATATAGAGCAATTAACTCATAGAGAAGCAGAATTGTTATTTTATCTATTTGAGAAAAAAAATGAAATCTTAGATAGATCTTTTATCCTTAATAAACTTTGGAGTAATGATGATTTTTTTAACGCTAGAAGTATGGATGTATTTATAAGTAAATTACGTAAAAAATTAAAAAAAGACGAAACCATACAAATACTAAATGTTAGAGGTTTTGGATATAAATTAATCTGTTAAGCTTTTAAAATCTTTTATTTTTAGTAACTTTGTTTTCTCTTTTTTAATCATAAGATACTATAACATATGCATGTTGCAATTGCAGGAAATATTGGTGCAGGTAAAACTACACTAACCAAACTTTTAGCCAAACATTATAAATGGAAACCACATTTTGAGTCTGTTGATGAAAACCCTTATTTAGATGATTTTTATGCAGAAATGGAGCGTTGGTCTTTTAACTTACAAGTCTATTTTTTAAATAGTCGTTTTAAACAGATATTAGAATTACGCGAATCTGGTAAAAATATCATTCAAGATAGAACCATTTACGAAGATGCCCATATTTTTGCACCAAACCTACATGCAATGGGCTTAATGACAAATAGAGATTACAGTAATTATAGCTCTTTATTTGAATTGATGGAAAATTTAGTGTCACCTCCAGATTTATTAATTTACTTAAGAGCAGACATCTCTACATTGGTAGGTCAAATTCATAAAAGAGGTAGAGAATATGAAAACTCAATATCTATAGATTATTTGAGTAGATTAAACGAACGTTATGAAGCTTGGGTATCTACTTACACAAAAGGAAAATTATTAGTTATTGATGTAGATAATTTAGACTTTGTGAAAAATCAAGAAGATTTAGGATATATTATAGATAGGATAGATTCACAAATAAACGGACTTTTCTAAAAATCTAATAGTTATAAATATAAAGAGACCGCATTTCTGCGGTCTCTTTTTTTGTGAAATAAATCACTCATGATAGATAGTCCCCCAACTTTCTATCAAATTGTAATTGAATGATTGTATTCAATTGGCATATTTTAAAGCAACTTTAGAAATTAAAATTGGTTAGTATTTCAAAAAATTTAACAAATATAATTTATAAAAACTTAATTATCAAGTTCATATTTATAAAAAAAGAAAATTTATTTTATAATACTAGATATAGCCAATATAATTAAAAAATATAAAAATAGAACATAAATATCAATAAATCAGATTTATAGGTTTTATTATTAATAATAATAAAATATTTTTTAGCTTTTTTGTAACAAAAACAATCTTTGTTACGTATAATAATTTGAGCATTAGTATTAATCCTTAAAAAATGCAAATTATTAGATGAGACAGCTTAAAATTACAAAGCAGGTTACTAACAGGGAAACTGCATCTTTAGACAAATATTTACAAGAAATTGGAAAAGTAGACTTAATTACTGCTGATGAAGAAGTAGAATTAGCACAGCTTATTAAAGCAGGTGATCAAAGAGCATTAGAGAAATTAACAAAAGCCAATTTAAGATTTGTTGTATCAGTTGCAAAACAATACCAAAATCAAGGATTAACTTTACCAGATTTAATTAACGAAGGAAACTTAGGTTTAATTAAAGCCGCAAAACGTTTTGATGAAACACGTGGTTTTAAATTTATATCATATGCTGTTTGGTGGATTCGTCAATCTATATTACAAGCCTTAGCAGAACAATCTAGAATTGTACGTTTACCATTAAACAAAATTGGTTCTATTAACAAAATTAACAAAATGTATGCTTTCTTAGAGCAAGAAAATGAGCGCCCACCAAGTGCTGAAGAAATTGCTAAGAAATTAGACATGACTGTAAATGATGTAAAAGAATCTATGAAAAATTCAGGACGTCATGTATCAATGGATGCACCTTTAATAGAAGGTGAAGATTCTAACTTATATGATGTTTTAAACTCTGGTGAGTCTCCAAATCCAGATAGAACTTTATTACACGAATCTTTAAGAATTGAAATTAATAGAGCTTTAGAAACATTAACTCCAAGAGAAGCAGATGTTGTTAAATTGTATTTTGGTTTAGGTGAGCACCAACCAATGACTCTAGAAGAAATTGGTGAAACTTTTGATTTAACAAGAGAACGTGTTCGTCAAATTAAAGAAAAAGCAATTCGTAGATTAAAACATACATCTAGAAGTAAAATTTTAATGACTTATTTAGGATAATCATTGTATAAATATTTTATTAAAAAACTCTCGAACTAAATTCGAGAGTTTTTTATTTTATATACCTATTTTTGTAACCTTAAAACACAACTTTATACAAATGAGTAATTTAATTGCACCTTCAATCTTAGCAGCAGATTTTGCTAACTTACAGAGAGACATAGAAATGGTAAATAATAGTGAAGCAGATTGGTTTCATATAGATATTATGGATGGGGTTTTTGTACCTAATATTTCTTTTGGAATGCCTGTTTTAAAAGCTATTTCTAAACATGCTAACAAAACAATTGACGTGCATTTAATGATTGTAGACCCTGATAGATACATACAAACTTTTGCAGATTTAGGTGCAGATATTTTAACTGTGCATTATGAAGCTTGTACACATTTACACAGAACTGTACAAGCTATAAAAGCTGCAGGAATGAAAGCTGGTGTAGCACTTAACCCACATACACCAATTGCTGTTTTAGAAGACATTATAGCAGATTTAGATTTAGTGTGTTTAATGAGTGTAAACCCTGGTTTTGGTGGGCAGTCGTTTATAGAAAACACCTATAAAAAAGTAAGCCAATTAAAACATTTAATTGAGTTTTCTGAATCTAATTGTCAAATAGAAATTGATGGTGGTGTAACTAATAAAAATGCAAATGCTTTAATTGAAGCAGGTGCAAATGTATTAGTGGCAGGAAGCTATGTTTTTAAAAGCGATGATCCAACAGCAACCATTGCAGACTTAAAAAACATAGTTGGATAATTGTACAGTGTTGTAGACATAGAAACCACAGGAAATGGCTATAAAGGTCAAAAAATTACTGAGATTTCTATTTTTTTATTTGATGGTAAAAATATTATTGATGAGTTTACCTCATTAGTAAATCCAGAGCAACACATCCCTCCTTTTATTACCAATTTAACAGGCATAACAGATGCTATGGTTAGGTATGCTCCAAAGTTTTACGAAATAGCAAAACAAGTAGAAGAATTTACCAAAGACACCATATTTGTTGCTCATAATGTTAACTTTGATTATAACATAATTAAAGATGAGTTTAAAAACTTAGGTTTCGATTATAAAAGAAAAAAACTCTGCACAGTTCGTTTATCAAGAAAAATTATGCCAGGTTTACGTTCTTATAGCTTAGGAAATATTTGTTCTGGAGAAAATATACCAATAAATGGCAGGCATAGAGCTAAAGGTGATGCAGAAGCAACTACAGAATTATTTAGAAGATTAATAGAAAGAGATGACCATTTTATCATCAACTCTTTTTTAAACCCTCGTTCTAAACAAGCTACTCTACCTCCTCTTTTAAATAAAAGTGATGTTGAAAATTTACCATCAACACCTGGGGTATATTATTTTAAAAATGAAACTAAAGAAATCATTTATGTGGGTAAAGCCATTAATATTAAGCAAAGAGTAATCAGTCATTTTTACGATAAAAAAAAGAAAGAAAGAGAAATGTGTCTAGAAACAGCAAGTATTTCTTTTTCTGAAACTGGTAGCGATTTGTTAGCCTTGTTATTGGAATCATCCGAAATTAAAAAGAGGTATCCTAAATATAATAGAGCTCAAAAAAATAATAAAGAAAGTATAGGGTTATTTACTTACGAAGATCAAAAAGGAATTATTCATCTTGCTTTTAATAAAATAAAATTGGTTGCTGATGCAATGATGACTTTTTATTCAATTCAAGAATGTAGAAACTTTTTAGAAAAACTTTGTGAAGAGTATAAATTATGTCCAAAATATTGTCATTTACAAACCAATGTTAAAGTATGCTTTCATCATCAATTAAAAGAATGTAAAGGGATTTGTTGTGATAAAGAATCACCAAAAGAATATAACCAAAGAGTAAAAGAAGCTATTAATTCTATTGGTTTAGCTTCAGAAAATTTAGTCATCAAAGAAAAAGGTAGATTTAAAAATGAAATTGGTTTTGCCTTAATTTTAGGAGGTGTATACCAAGGATTTGGTTATATAGATAAAGAATTAGACAATCAATTAGAGTTAGCTGAAGATTATCAATTTTATGTACAACCAAAAAGAGATAATAGAGATGTACAAAGAATTTTAAGTGCTTATTTAAAAAAAGAAAAAGAGCTTTTAAAAAGCTCTTAATCTATTATTAGTTTAATTGTGCAACTAAATAGCGACTTAAATCTGTAGAAGTTACTATACCTAAAAGTTTTTCATCTTTAACTATAGGTAATGCATGAAACTCTTTTTCTACTAACATTTGAGCAACCTTTTTAATTGTAGTTTTAGGTGGTACCATTGTTAAGTTTTTTGCCATTATTTGTTTTATGGTAAACATCTCATAAATAAAAGCATCTATTTCAAATTCTTCATTTGTTAAGTCCGCAAAACTTAATCTTAATAAATCTGAATAACTTAACATCCCTACTATTTCACCATTATCAACAATAGGTATATGTCTAATATTATTTTTCTTAAATAATTTTTCTGCGTTTTCTAACTTATCACTACTACTTAACGTTATTACATTTGTAGTCATAATATCTTTTACTGTTGCTGTATTTTTCATGACTATAAGTTTTAAAATCTTACATCAAATTTCAATAATTATTTTATTAAAAAAGATGATTTATGTCATCCTTGTGTCATTTTTTTAATTTATAAATAACAAAAATTCACAGTTAATAGCTAAATGATATATTATCTTTGTGATTATGAAAAAGTCTGACTATAAAATTCATATCATTGGAGCTGGAGTTAGTGGTTTAATTGCTGCTCAAATTTTAGAAAATCATGGGTATTCGCCAATTATAATAGAAAGTTCTAAAACTGTTGGTGGTCGTGTAAAATCTGATGTTGTTAATAATTACATATTAGATCAAGGATTTCAAGTTTTATTAAGTGCTTATCCAGCAGCAAAAAAATACTTGAATTATAAAAGTTTAGATTTACAAGAGCTATTGCCTGGTGCCACTATTTATAAAGAAGGAAAAGCTCAATCAATAGGCGATCCTTTAAGAAGTTTTTCTTTTTTGTTTCCAACATTATTCTCATCAATTGGTCATTTTTCTGATAAACTTAAAATCTTAAAATTAAATTCAATTTTAAAGAAAAAGAAAACAGCTGAAATTTTTAAAGAAAAAGAAAAAACAACCTTACAATATTTACAAGATATAGGTTTCTCTGAGGATATCATTAATAACTTTTTTAAACCTTTTTTTACTGGAATTTTTCTTGAACCCAACTTAGAAACTTCAAGCAGAATGTTCGAGTTTGTTTATAAAATGTTTGGAGATGGTTTAGCTGTAATTCCAAAAGAAGGAATACAAGCTATCCCTAATCAATTAAAGAATAATTTAAAAAAGACAACTTTTAAATTCAATCAAAAAGCTAAAGAAATATTAGATGCTAAAATTATTTTATCAGATAATTCAGAAATAAAAAGCCATATTACAATTATAGCTACAGAAGCTTCTCAATTAATTTCAAATTTAAAAAACCAAGAAACTGAGTGGAAATCTTGTGATACTTTATATTTTGAAACAAATACAAAACAAATAAATAAAGCTTTAATTGGTTTAATTGCTGATAAAGAAGCTTTAATAAATAACATTTTTTATCATACTTCTGTTGCGACAGCATCTAAAGGAAATAAAGAATTATTATCTGTAACTGTTGTTAAAGATCATGATTTAAATGAAACAGAATTAATTGAAACTGTACAAAAAGAATTAGAAAAATATTGTTCTATTTCAAATACTACTTTTTTAAAATGTTATCAAATTAAAAAAGCTTTACCAAAATTAAGTAACTTACAGTACGAAATTTCAAGTACAGAAACCAAGTTGAAATCTACTATATTTTTAGCAGGAGATCAATTATTAAATGGTTCTTTAAATGCTGCTATGATTGCTGGAGAAAGAGCTGCATTAGGTGTGATACAAACTTTAGAAGATGGCTTAATTGTAGACGAGCTTACTTCTGAATATCAGTAATTAATAATTAAAAAAGATTTTATGAATCAAAATTTTGATACTTACTACAGTTACTTATTTGAAGAAGATTTATTAAACGAAATTAAAGAAAAAGGCATTTTTAAAAAGTTTTCTGCTGATACAAATATTATTGAAATTGGCGACTATATAAAATCTATGCCCTTATTAATAAATGGAGCTATAAAAATACTAAGAGAAGACGAAAATGGTGATGAACTTGTATTGTACTATTTAGAAAAAGGAGACACTTGTGCAATGACTTTATCTTGTTGTATGGGTGAAACAAAAAGTAAAATTAGAGCTGTTGCAGAAAATGATGTAGAGCTAATTTTAGTTCCTAAAAACAATATGAATAGCTGGTTAAGTAAATACACTTCTTGGCAATCATTTATTTTACAAAGTTATCATAATAGAATGGACGAACTTTTAGAAGCCATAGATACTATTGCTTTTTTAAAGATGGATGATAGACTTTTTAAGTACCTAAAAGATAAAGCCATGGTTACTAATAATGACGTAATTACAACTACTCATAAAAAAATCTCTGATGACCTACATACTTCTAGAGTGGTAGTCTCAAGAATTTTAAAAAAGCTCGAGAACGAGAAAAAAATTAAACTTTATAGAAATAATATAAGAGTTTTAGAACTGTAACAAAGGTTACTGTAAAAACTAAAATAGCATCTTATTTTTGTAAAAAAAAAGATGAAAACACTTACATTACTTTTAGGGGTTGCAGTATTTTTTAGCTGTAAAGATTCCAATAGACCCTTTTATTCAAAAAAGAATAATGAGGTTGCCAACAAAACACAACAACATGAGGGTAAAAAACTCATGGAAACTAAGTGTTATGTTTGTCATAGTCCTTCTGCTTCTCATGATGATAGAATTGCACCCCCTATGATTGCCATTAAGAAGCATTATATTTCTTCTGAAACCACCCAAGAAGAATTTGTACAATCTATACAAAATTTTGTAAAAAATCCAAAAGAAGAAACTACAAAAATGAGAGGTGCAGTTAGAAGATTTGGGGTAATGCCAAAACAAGTTTTTTTAGAAAACGATATTAAAAAAATAGCAGAATATATTTTTGAAAATGATATTGAACAACCAGAATGGTTCGAGTCTCATTTTAACGAAGAAAAAGGAAAAAGAAAAGGAAATGGAAAAGGAAAAGGACAGATGAAAGGAAAGCAAAATGATAAAATGGGACAAAATTTAGAAAATTTACCCAATTCAGAAAGAGGTTTACAATACGCACTTTCAACGAAGGCTATTTTAGGGAAAAACTTAATGGGTAAAATACAAAAAGAAGGTACTATTGCAGCATTACAATTTTGTAACGAAAAAGCATATCCGTTAACAAATAGTATGTCTGTTTATCACAATGCAACTATAAAAAGAGTTTCAGATAAACCTAGAAACCCCAATAATAAAGCCAACATAGAAGAATTAAAGATGATAGATATCTTTAAAAATGATGTTAAAAATAATAAAGATTCAAAACCCATAGTTGTAGAGTCTTCAAATAACGTAAATGTGTATTATCCTATAAAAACAAATAGTATGTGTTTGCAATGTCATGGCATACCTAAAAGTCAAGTAGCAGAAAATACATTTTCAGAAATCAAAAAATTATACCCTAATGATAAAGCTATGGGGTATGATATAAATCAAATTCGAGGTATTTGGAACGTTTCATTTAGTAAAAAGTAGTATTAGGCATGAGTAAATTTTCAGAAATTATCAATCAAGAAAAACCTGTTTTAGTAGATTTTTTTGCAGAATGGTGTGGCCCATGTAAAATGATGAGCCCCATTTTAAAAGAAGTTAAAGATGTATTCCAAGATAAAGTTTCAATACTAAAAATAGATGTTGATAAAAATCAGGCTATAGCAGCAAAATATCAAGTTAGAGGAGTGCCAACACTAATAATTTACAAAGAAGGTAAACAAGTTTGGAGACAATCTGGAGTAGTACAAAAAAACGAATTAGTTAGTATTTTAAATAGGTTTAGTTAGTTTTTATGGTAGTTGATTTTTAAAAAGCACTTGTTTATTCAGGTGCTTTTTTTATTAAGCATTATTATATTAAGATAAAATTAAAAGTAGAAGTTTTATAATAAGAAAGCTACAAATAAAATAGGTTGAAAATTAGATGAATTTAAATAATAATAATTTATCATATAACCTATGTTACATTGATAAATACTATTATTCAATACTTTTGTTAAAGATTAATAAAAATTAAAAAAATGAATACTCAAGAAACAATACATAATCAAGAAACATTTGCAATGCCAAGAATTGGAGATAAAGCTCCAGAATTTACAGCAACAACAACACAAGGTAAAATTAATTTTCCTGCAGATTACAAAGGTAAATGGTCAATTTTATTTAGTCATCCTGCAGATTTTACCCAGTTTGTACGTCAGAATTTATGACATTTGCCAATTTAGAAGCAAAGTTTGAAAAAGCAAATTGTAGTTTAATAGGCTTGTCTATTGATGGGTTGTATAGCCATATTGCTTGGTTAAGAACTATTAAAGACAAGATAGAATTTAATGGAATGAAAAACATAGAAGTTAAATTTCCTTTAATAGAGGATATTTCTATGGAAGTTGCAAAAAAATACGTAATGATTCAGCCAGGAGAAAGCAAAACTCAAGCAGTTAGAGCTGTATTTTTTGTTGACCCAATTGGAACTGTAAGAGCCATTATTTATTACCCTTTAAGTTTAGGCCGTAATTTTGATGAATTGTATAGAGCATTAATTGCTATGCAAACGTCAGACAAATTTAATGTTGCAACTCCTGCAGATTGGAATCCTGGAGACGATGTAATTGTATCTCCTGCAGGTTCCTGTGGTGTTGCAGAAGAAAGAATGACATCTACAGAAGATTTAGATTGTAAAGATTGGTTTTTTTGCACTAAAAAATTAGACAAAAATTTAGTTTTAGACAGTATCTTAAAAAAATAAAAATTCCGTTTTTTTAAAGATGGTGTTTTCTATGAAAGCACCCTCTTTTGTAATATATTTTACAAATGCTTTAAAAAAAGAGTCTAAATTTGAACTATAAATTATTTTAAAATGGCAAAAGAATATTATTACCAACTAAAAGTAAATTGGTAAGAAAATAGATTGCAACATCACCAGAATTTCTGAAGGGCGAAGCCAATGTTTGAATTCCAAAGAATTATTTTGTGGCTGCAGTAAATGTACCAAGGTTGGTTTCAAAGAGAAAATACGCAAATGCATTGGTTTTTTCATCGTTAACAATGGCGTTTTTGTTAATGTTAGTGGCTTTTCAGTTGTATCCTGTTTTATTACCTTATACTATAGATCCAAAATATAGTGTTACTATTTATAATGCAGCGTCTTCACAAAAATCGTTGGGTATTATGTTAACTATCGTGGTAATTGGTGCACCACTTTTGGCAGGTTACTTTTTATTTTTATACAAAACGTTTCACGGAAAAGTGAAGTTAGATGATACTAGTTATTAATTAAAAAAAGAGGGCTACAAAAGCCCTCTTTTTTATGGATAGTTTAAAAATTATACTGAAAAAAAGCAGTTAAATTTCTTCCAGGTTCTGTAATAGGAACCCTACCAAAATTAGCTTGATTGGTAAAACTAAAGTTTAAATGATTATTAAAGGTTTTATCAAAAACATTAATAGCAGCAAAACTCAAATTGGCATTTTTAAAAGGTTTAAAACCAAAACGAATATCTACTGTTTGATAACCATCTGTGCTTGTTTCTCCAAAACTTGGTGCAATCTCATTTTGAGAACTAGTACTATTGTACTGTATGTTTGCCCAATATTTTTCTTTGGTTGTTCCTAAAATTAATCTTGTATTAAAAGGCGGAGTTAAAGGTAAAGATTCGTCTAAATCTTTATTTTTTGCATACACATAAGCCATTTCAGATTTAAAATAATAATCAGTAGAAATTGCGGTTTCAAAAGAAGCTTCAAATCCTGTTCTGTAAGCATTGTTTAAATTTTGAAACACTTTAGGGTTTACAGGTTGTGCAGTTGGCATAAATTTTCTTGTTTTTGTAGGATCTACAATACCCACAATAAAGTTTTGCAAATCAGAATAATACACAGAAGCAGCATATTTAATACTGTTTTTGGTGTTTTTTGCTTTAAAACCAACTTCAAACTGATTGTTTACTTCTGCTTTTAAATCAGGATTTCCAATATATTCATAAGGATCTTGGTTGATGGTAAAGTGATTGATATAACGTTCAATCATATTTGCAGAACGTACACCTCTACCAAAAGCAGCTTCTAAAGTTAGATTTTTAGAAATGATTTTCTTAAGTGAAACAGTTCCACTAATATTATTTTCAGTTCTTTTTTCTAAATCATACAATGCTGCAAAGTCAGCTTCAGGGTCTTTAATGTCAGAAATTATTCTATCATATCTTATTCCCGCTGTTAACAAAGTATTTTCTGTAGACAACCATTTTGCTTCTGTAAATAATCCAAAATCGTTTACATAAGAATCTTGCCAAACTTTGTCATTAAATTCTCTTGGAGTGGGTAACATATTTCCGTTCATCATTTTTACCAAACGCGTTCTACCACCATCTCTACTAATTAGCATAGCATCTACACCTGTAAAAATATCTACATTTTTAGTAGGTTGCCAATTCAGTTCAATTTTACCACCCATTGTAGTTGCTTCAACAGCAGATGAAGCTTCCATCATCATAAAAGAAGGTCTTTTGGTATTGGTCATTAAATGATCTACATAACTATAGTAGACTTTGGCAGAAAAACTATTTAATTTTCCTGATAAATTCGATTTTTTATAGTCTAAAGATGCAATGCTACTGTTGTCATATTCAGTATCCATGGGCAAACCTGCGTGTAAAACATCACGTCCAAAAGATTGTCTCCAATGAAATTGCAAACGCTCAACATCAGAAAAATTATAGCCCATTTTTACACCATAATCTGTGCTTAAAAAAGAAGAGGGAATTTCTGTTCCATCACCATCTTTATAATTCCCAAAATTTCTATATCCAAAATTTCCAACCACATCGAATTTATATTTAATATATTTTAATTGTAACATGTTTACGGTAGAATTTCCATTAGTTTCAAAACCAGAAGAAAATTTTCCATGAAAGCCATTATCTAAATAATTAGGTTTTTTAGAAACCATATTTACAATTCCTCCAAAAGTAGCGCCATAACGCACTGTATAAGGGCCTTTTATAATTTCTATTTTAGAAATTTCTTCTGGAATAATGTGAGTGGTTATAGGATCCATTCTATTTGGACAAGCGTGCATTGCTTTGGTTCCACCATCATATTGAATATTTAATTGTTCATACTGGCTTCCTCTAAAAGATGGGTCTATGGCGTAATTTCCTCTTTTAATTACAGAAAAACCATTGATGTTGTTAAATAAATCTGCTACGTTTTTGGGCTGTACCACATTTTTATCATATCTGTTAGATATAATTGTATGTATAGGATCTGTTTTAAATTTTCCTGTAACAATTACTTCATCTAATTTTATTCTTTTTATAGTATCTTTTTCTATTTCTTTTTTTTCTTGTGAAAAAGAAACAGGAGCAATAAGTGCGCATAAAAGCACACTAAAAATTGTTTTCATTTTTAAATTTTTAGTTTTTTATAAGATTATATGCTCTTATTTGTTTTAATAAGAGAATTTTTAACTATGTAAAAAACTATACTTGAGGTGGATGAAAGCTAGAATTAATATGTAAGTGTTTATAAAAATTCTGATAATTGAAAATTCCCTTTTCTTTAAAAGAAGTTCTTCCAAAATCAATAGTTAAAGTAGTGTGTTTATGCAGTAAAATATCTTTAAAATCAATAATTTGAAGAGGAACTTCTTCTGAACTTTGACTGCTTTCTGTTACTTTTTTTAAATGACATTTACCATTACATTGTAATTCTGGTTGGTCTTTGTTTTCACACAATTCTTCAATAAAACCAATAGGGTCTAAAGTGTAATAGATATAGGTAAAAGAAACTCGTAACATATTGTATAAAACAAGACTACTTAAAAAAATAGCATAAAAAAGGGTTTTATTTTTAAAGAGAAAAACCAACAGAGGTAAGGAGTTATATCAAAAATTTTACAATGCAAATATAAACACCAAAATTGACATATTCGTGTAACTTAGGTTACTTATAAGCTTTTTTTACACTATACCTTTACACAAAGAATTTTAAATTATAGAAATTATGAAAACAACAATGAAAAAAGTAATCTACTTTTTTGTGATGATATCTTTTGTGATAGTTGCAAATGGGTGTTCAGAAGATTCAGAGGATGCTTTTGATATAGATTTAAGTCAAGACGACACAATAGATTTACAAGACAATATAACAATTTCTCAAAAAGATGCTGATGCATTATTGTTTATATTAGAGGAAGAAAAACTA
>Ga0228634_1001530_pt1 | contig 13163 bp, 10 predicted proteins | sample 42DmetaG_FD_190063 | JGI IMG/M metagenome (GOLD analysis project Ga0228634, IMG submission 190063) | Seawater microbial communities from Monterey Bay, California, United States - 42D | ecosystem: Environmental > Aquatic > Marine > Coastal | place: USA: California | collected 2016-09-27 | reverse complement strand
CAGATGAACGCTTAAATTGTGATTATCAAGGAGATGATATGCAAATTGGATTTAACTCTCGTTTTTTAAGTGAAATGTTGAGTAATTTGAGTTCTAATGAGGTTTTAATTGAAATGTCATTACCAAATAGAGCTGGTATTTTAACTCCTATAGATGGTACAGACGAGGGTGAACAAATCACGATGTTGGTAATGCCAGTAATGCTAAACAACTAATCCGAATCTTGATAAGTAAACCTATAATTATAATAGGAAATTTTATCAAATTAACATAAATAGACTACAACACAATACTGAAATAACACCAGTTTAACGTTGTAGTTTTTTTGTTTATTTTTATAACAAAATTATATTTATTGAATTTCCTAGCACATTTGTATTTATCTGAAAACTATCCAAATATTATGATTGGTAATTTTATTGCCGATCATATCAAAGGAAATCAGTTTAGTCATTTTAATTCAGAAATTAAAATGGGAATAAAATTACACAGAGAAATAGATACTTTTACAGATACCCATGAAATTACAAGAATAAGTAAACGAAGGCTTCACAAACGTTATGGATTGTTTGCTGGGGTTATTGTTGATATTTTTTATGATCATTATTTAGCAAAAAACTGGAATAATTACTCTGCCATTCCACTAAAAATCTACGTAAATTCAGTCTATAATTTACTAAATAGTCATAAAAAAATTTTGCCAGAGAAAACATTGCAAATGATCCCCTACATGATAAAGTATAATTGGCTTTACAACTATCAATACAAAGAGGGTATTAAAAATGTTCTTCAAGGAATGAATCGAAGAACAAACAATAAAGGTCAGATAGATTTAGCTATTGAAGATTTATACAAATTAGATAAAGATTTTGACAAAGATTTTAAATTATTTTTCAGCGATTTAAGAAAATTCTCTCATCAAAAAATTAAAAAATTACACCTACAAAACACCTATTCATGAAAAAAATAACTTTCGTATTTATTATTAGTTTATTTGTAACATCCTGTAATCAAGAGAAAGACAGCACAAGTCAAATTAGAGGCTTAGTCACAGAAAAAGCAATGGTAGTTTCTGCCCGTATTGAAGCCTCTAAAATTGGAACTGATATTCTGAAAAAAGGAGGAAATGCATTCGATGCTATGATGGCCACAGAATTAGCTCTAGCTGTCGCCTACCCTTATGCCGGAAATATAGGTGGTGGAGGTTTTATGGTCTACAGAAAAAATAATGGTGAAATTGGTGCCCTTGATTATAGAGAGAAAGCTCCTTTAGCTGCCACTAAAGACATGTACCTCAACAAAGAAGGTAATATTATAAAAGGAAAAAGTACCATAGGAGCAACAGCTGTTGGTGTTCCAGGTACTGTAGCGGGTGTATTTAAAGCTCAAGAAAAGTTTGGTGTATTATCTGTTAAAGAGATTTTAACTCCTGTAATAGCATTGGCAAAAAAAGGAGTTGTAGTTACAAAAAAACAAGAAACTAGAATTAATAGGTTTAAAAAAGCGTTTGAGGCTGTAAATAAAAATAGAATTCTTTTTCAAAGAGATTGGAAAGAAGGCGATCTGATAAAATATAAAGCACTTGCCATCACCTTAGAACGAATCTTAGAAAATGGAAGAGATGAATTTTACAAAGGTAAAACTGCAAAAGTTTTAGCTAAATTCATACAAGATAATGGTGGAATTATTACTGAAGAAGATTTAGCCAAATATGAGGCTAAATGGAGAACTCCAGTTACCTTTAAGTATGACAACTTAAAGGTTATTTCTATGTCTCCTCCTTCAAGTGGTGGAATTTGTTTAGCAGAAATCATGAACGCCATAGAACCTTTTGATATTCATTCTTATGGTCATAACTCTATAAAAACAATGCAAGTGATTACTGAAGCTGAACGAAGAGCATACGCAGATAGAAGTTATTTTTTAGGTGATCCAGATTTTGTATCAATTCCAACAGATACATTATTGAGTAAAACCTACTCTAAAAAAAGAATGGGTAATTTTTCTTTTAAAAAACCAACTCTCTCTAAAGATATTTCTCATGGAAATATTGAAATAATAGAGAGCGACGAAACTACACATTATTCTATAGTAGATCAATACGGTAATGCAGTTTCTGTAACAACTACCTTAAATGGTGGTTATGGTTCTAAACTTTATAGCTCGGAACTAGGTTTTTTCTTAAATAATGAGATGGATGACTTTAGCAGCAAACCAGGTGAGCCAAATATGTTTGGATTAATTGGTGCAAAAGCAAATGAAATTGCTCCAGAAAAAAGAATGTTAAGTTCCATGACGCCTACAATTGTAGAAAAAGATGGTGATCTTTGGATGGTTGTTGGAACTCCGGGTGGATCTACAATCATTACCTCTGTTTTACAAACTATTTTAAATGTTCATGAATTTAAAATGGGAATGCAAGAAAGTGTAAATCAACCAAGATTTCATCATCAATGGTTACCCGATATGATTATGATAGAACCCAATCAATTTGAAAAAAATGTTATTGAAGAATTAAGAAATATTGGCTATACAATAGATGAACGAAATTCTCGAGTAATCGGAAAAGTTGATGCTATTTTAGTTTTAAAAAATGGAAAACTTGAGGCTGGTGCAGATCCAAGAGGTGATGACACAGCTATTGGTTTTTAACGTATATATAGAATAATAAAAAACTCAAAAAAACAACTATGATCCAGCCATTTCATCTAGCTATACCGGTTAAAAACCTAGAAATTTGTCGAACTTTTTATAGAGATATTCTTCACTGTAAAGAAGGCAGAAGTGACACACACTGGGTAGATTTTAATTTTTTTGGACACCAATTGGTAATTCATCAAAAAGATAGTTTTGAACCACAACAAATTTCAAATCCTGTAGATGGTCATGACGTTCCTGTTCCTCATTTTGGCGTAGTTCTTAAAATGAATGAATGGGTGAAGTTAAGTGAACGTTTAAAAGATAATAATACGCAATTCATTATTGAGCCTACCATTAGATTTAAGGGCAAACCAGGTGAACAAGCTACTCTATTTTTTAAAGATCCTGAGGGGAATGCTCTAGAATTCAAAGCTTTTAAAGATCTTGGACAATTGTTTGCAACCTAAATGCATCTTTTAGAAACCCATATTGCTAAAGAACAAAAAACTCCAATTAGAATACAAGAATATGCTGTTGGTATTTTTAATACTGTTACAACAAGATCTGCTTTAAAAAAAGCGATTAAAAAAAAATTAATTCTTGTCGATAATATTCCTGCAACTACTGCAAAAATTATTACTGGAGGAGAAAAAATAACATTATTTTCTTCTGAAGAAAAATTAACCACTAAACCACTAAAACTTAAACTCTCTGTTGTATTTGAAGATGACTATTTAGCAGTAATTGAAAAACCTCCAGGAATTTTAGTTAGTGGTAATACATTTAAAACAATTGATAATGCATTGGAGCAAAATATAAATAAAAGTAACCAATATGACGCTGTAAAGCCAAGGCCAGTCCATCGGTTAGACTATCCAACTACTGGACTATTACTAATAGGCAAAACCAGTTCTAGCATTCAGTTATTAAATCAATTATTTGAACATAAAAAAATAAAAAAAGTTTACCATGCCATTACCATAGGAAAAATGAACTCCGATGGATTTATTCTTTCTAATGTGAACCAAAAAGAAGCTAAATCGAGCTACAAAACAACACATACTGTAAAATCAGATAGATTTGAGTTCTTGAATTTAGTTGAACTATCACCAAAAACAGGAAGAAGACATCAATTAAGAGTTCATTTATCAAGTATTGGTAATCCAATTTTAGGTGATCAAGAATATGGAATAGAATCGTTAATTTTAAAAGGAAAAGGGTTGTATTTACATGCTTCCCAATTAGATTTTATTCACCCATTTACCAAAGAAAAATTAGCTTTAACATCAGATCTACCAAAGAAATTTAATTTGATTAATAAATAGATTTTACCTGTAAAAACCCTTAAAAATCTTTTTTCCATTTTGGAATGTCATTACTTCATCTAAATTTTTTATTTTTAAAGAATTAAATTATTTAATTAGCATGTCTGCTAATAATAGTTTTCGTAGCTTTTAACGCACAACTTAAAAATAGAATTGCATTCATTAATATGAAAAAAACTCTAAAAATAATAGGTTTATTAATAACTGTATCAATAGTAGCAGTAGGAATTTATTACATTGTAAATAATGAGGCATTACCAAAAGGGGTTCAAGGAAAAGAAGCGGAAGAATTAGCTGAAAAAATGATGTCAGCCATCAATAAAAGGGCTTTTGATAGTACAGAAATATTAGAATGGAGTTTCAGAGGTAAACATCATTATGTATGGAAAAAACAACAGGGATTGGTAGATGTCTCTTGGGATAGTATCTCAGTTACTGTGAATTTAAATGATTACTCAAAAAGTATTGGCACAAGTTCTGAACTTATTGAAACTGCCATAAATTTTTTTAATAATGATAGTTTTTGGTTAATAGCTCCTTATAAAGTATTTGATGACGGTGTAGAAAGAAGTATTGTTAAAGTTAATAATAAAGATGCACTACTCATAAAGTACACCTCTGGCGGAACAACACCGGGAGACTCTTACTTGTGGATTTTAGACGAAAATTATATGCCTGTTTCATTTAAAATGTGGACACAAATTATTCCAATTGGTGGAGTATCTGCAACTTGGAATGATTTTATAACTGCAGATTCTGGAATTAAATTACCTACATCGCACACACTCTCACTTTTGGGAATGAAAATAGACATGGGTGAAGTGAAGGCATACAACCCTGATGCAGATACATTAGCTCATACTATTTTAAATGCTGTTAAATATGAAGCTTATAAAAATACACGTTACATAGACTGGAGCTTTAGAGGAAAACGTTTTTATAAATGGGACAAAAAACAACATATCGTTGAAGTTAAATGGAATGATGTTAGCGTACTATTACTTCCAAATAATTTAACTAAAAGTACTGTTTACCTTAATGATAAAGAAGTTTCATATAACGAAAATCTTATAACAAGAGCTCTCAGATTTTTTAATAATGATAGTTTCTGGTTGGTTGCCCCTCATAAATTATTTGAGCCTGGAGTTTATCGCAGTATTGAGATGATTGATGGTCAGGAGGCATTACATGTAAAATATTCTGTTGGAGGTTCTACACCAGGAGATTCTTACACATGGATCTTAGATGAAAACTACCTCCCAACTAGTTACAAAATGTATGTTCCTAGTATGAAAATGAATGGAGTTTCAGCAACTTGGGAAGATTGGACCTTAACTGAATCAGGTACTTTATTACCTAAAAATCATATATATTTGAGTGGTAAAATAATAAATATGGGAGATGTAAAAGGATATAATTAAATGAATTCAAAAATAATTTCAAACGGAATTTTAAGAGCAGTAGCTATCATACTAGGAGTTATTGGGCTTGGGTATTTTTTACTGACCATTCAATCTGTTTTGGTTTATATAATTATCGCAGCCATCATTGCTTTAATTGCAAAACCCATCATTTTATTTTTAAGAAAAAAACTTAAATTTCCTAATACTGTTGCCGTTATTAGTACGATGGTTCTTTTTGTGACTCTAATTCTTGGAATTACTGGAATGTTCATCCCTTTAGTTATAGAACAAGGAGAAAGCCTTTCTTTACTAAAAACAACAGCATTAGAAGAAAATATAGGGAACCTAATTACTCAAGCTAACGATTACTTCACCTCTAAGAATATTAATATTTTAAGTGAATTACAAAGTGCCGATGTTTTTACAAGTCTAAAAACTATTCCAAATGTACTCAATTCAATAGTAGGAGCTCTAGGGTCCTTCAGTATTGGACTTTTCTCTGTGTTATTTATCACTTTCTTTTTCATGAAAGATAGTAGACTATTTAAAAATGCTTTATTAACACTAATACCTCAGGGTGCTGAAAAAAAATTCTCTCACTCATTGGAAAAAATAAACGATTTATTATCCCGATATTTTATTGGCCTGGTCATTCAAATTTCTATTTTGTTTGTTATTTACACCTTAATACTATTAATCTTTGGAGTATCTAATGCGGTTGTGATTGCTTTCTTGTGTGCACTACTTAATATTATACCCTACATTGGACCATTAATTAGTGCATTTCTAATGATTGTTCTAACAATGACAAGTGGCTTGGGTCAAAATCTTGATTTCCAATTAGATATTCTTCCAAAAACTGTCTATGTCATGATTGGTTTTATCATAGCTCAGGTGGTAGATAATTTTGCAAGTCAACCCATCATATTTTCAAAAACTACGAAGTCTCACCCATTGGAAATTTTCTTAATAATTATTATTGGCGGTTTATTAGCTGGTCCTTTAGGAATGATTATAGCCGTTCCTTCTTACACTGTTTTAAAAGTTATCTTAAAGGAATTTATGTCTGATAATAAAATTGTTTCATCACTTACTAAGGAAATTTAAACTATTGAACGAAAAAATTTTACAACAGGATATTCAAGAGCATATTAACAACCATTTAAAATCTGATATTCATAAATTAATTTTAAAAGGTGTTCCATTTGAAGGAGTAACAGTACAAGAAGTTGCCAATCAGGTGATTTGTAAGCAAAAGTCAGAAAAAAAATTACCAAGTTGGTTCAATACCAAGAATATTTATTATCCACCAAAAATAAGTATAGAACAAACATCGTCAGAAACTGCAGCAAACTATAAAGCTTCTCTAGTTTCAGGAAAGAGACTGTTAGATTTAACAGGTGGTTTTGGAGTAGATTCTTTTTACTTTTCTTCCTCTTTTAATACCATTGACCATTGTGAAATAGATATAAATCTCTCTAAAATAGCAGCACACAACTTTGAACAATTAAACAAAAAAAATATTACCTGTTTAGCTGAAAACGGAATTGAATATCTTAAAAAATCTAAAGACTATTTTGATGTTATTTATGTAGATCCTTCAAGGAGAAGTGACTCTAAAGGAAAGGTTTTTTTATTAAAGGATTGTGAACCAAATATCCCAAAATATATTGATTTGTTATTTAACAAAACAAAAACAATACTTATTAAAAACTCCCCAATTCTAGACATTACAAGTGCAAGCAAAGAACTAAAATATGTAAAAGAAATTCACATCATAGCTATTAACAATGATGTAAAAGAATTACTATACCTTCTGGAAAAAGATTTCAATGGAAAGATTACGATAAAAACTGTAAATTTTTCAAAAAAAAATACCGAAGAATTCAACTTCATCGCTAATAATAAATCAACTTCAAATTATGAAAAACCCTTAGATTACCTATACGAACCTAATGCAGCTATTCTGAAATCTGGTGGGTTTCATGAAATCACAACGCAGTTAGATGTGTACAAAATCCATCAACATTCACATTTATATACATCAAAAAAAAATATAAAATTCCCAGGTAGAGGGTTTAAAATACTCGCTGTTCTTCCCTATGATAAAAAGAAAATAGTAAAACTGTTACCCAACAAAAAAGCGAACATTACCACGAGGAATTTTCATAAGAGTGTTGCTCAAATCAGAAAAGAACTAAAAATTAAAGATGGTGGAGATGACTATTTGTTTTTTACTAAAAACATTCACGATAAGTTGAGTTGTATTTATTGTAAAAAACTATAGTTAAGTAGTGTTTTAATAAGTTAAAATACACTATAAACTCCTATAAATAAAGGCTTTTAATTATTTGTACCATATTTTTCACTAAGTTTGTTATCATAACTTTTTACAGGTTATCTCATGCAAACAAATACCTACGAAGGACTTCATATTATTAATAAAAAGCAATCAATCACCACAGATGAATTGGTAATAGAAGCTCCATTACAAATCAATATAAATACCGAATCGTATACGGTAGTTATGAGAACTCCTGGTAATGATCAAGATCTAGTTCTTGGGTTATTGTATGCTGAAGATATTTATAAAAAATCACTTTCTATACCTTATGAAATTATTGAAGAAAAATTAAATATTCCAAGTATTGTTAATGTAACGATAGCTCCAAGTGTTTTGGGAAAAGGGTACTTAAATAAAAGAACCTTATTATCTGTCTCCTCCTGCGGTATTTGTGGAAAAAAACAACTAGAAGATATTAAAGTTAACGGTAATACGATTGAACAAAAAATATCTTTTTCTTCTGAGAATTTATTGAACATGTTTGCTCCATTACAACAACATCAAGAAACTTTTAAGAAAACTGGTGGGAGTCATGCAGCTGGTATTTTTAATCATCATTTTAAATTACTAACCATAAGAGAAGATATTGGGAGACACAATGCTGTGGATAAATGTGTAGGTAGTTTATTACAGAAACAATTATTAAAAAGCGGAATGTATTTGTTGGTAAGTGGCCGTGTTTCTTATGAAATTGTTTCCAAAGCTTTTTTAGCAAAAATACCAGTAATAGTTGCGGTATCTGCGTGTTCATCTATGGCTGTAGATTTTGCTAAAGAATTTGGTATTTGTTTAATAGGATTTACTAGAGAGAATAAAATGACTGTCTATGCCAATCCTAGCTCTTTAGAAAAAAAATAAAAATATGAGTAGTAAAAAAATACATGCACAACCACCTAAAAAACTGACAGGTATAGAATTAGAAAAAATTCCATCCTCAGCTACTGGTTTTACAGCTATAAAAACTGCTATTACTCATATAAAAGAGGAAGTAGGCTTAAAAAAAGGCATTGGTTTGTTAGCTAATTTAAATCAAAAGAATGGATTTGATTGCCCTGGATGTGCTTGGCCAGATCCAGACGAGAAAAGAGCTTTCCTAGCAGAATATTGTGAAAATGGAGCTAAAGCTGTAGCAGAAGAAGCAACAAAAAACAGAGTTTCACCTCTTTTTTTCGCAACCCATTCAATTTCAAAATTATCAAAATTATCTGATTATGAAATAGGAAAAAAAGGGAGAATTACTCATCCAGTTGTTGTTTATGAGGGAAGAAACCATTATGAGGAAATTTCTTGGGAAGATGCTTTTAATATGATAGGTGCAGAATTAAAGTCATTACCATCTCCTGACGAAGCTATTTTCTATACTTCTGGAAGAACAAGTAATGAAGCTGCTTTCTTATATCAATTATTTGTACGGAAGTTTGGTACTAACAACTTACCAGACTGTTCAAATATGTGTCATGAATCTAGTGGTGTGGCTCTTACTGAAACTCTAGGAATTGGAAAAGGATCTGTAACCTTAGAAGATTTTAATCATGCAGAATTAGTTATAGTAATGGGGCAAAACCCAGGCACAAACCATCCCAGAATGTTAAGTGCACTTGGAAAAACAAAAAAAAATGGGGGAAAAATAATTACCATTAACCCTTTACCTGAAGTTGGTTTAATGAGGTTTAAAGATCCTCAAAATCCTCTTAAATGGATTGGTAAAGGACAGAAACTAACCGATATTTTTTTGCAAATAAAAATAAATGGAGATGTTGCATTGTTAAAAATAATTTTAAAATTATTATGGGAAAAAGAACAGAAATCTCCTGGTTCTATTTTTGATCATGAATTTATTAATTCAAATACTTTAGGATATGATGATTTTATAAAAGATGTAGCAACCTACTCTATTGAAGAATTAATTCCTCAGACTGGTATAGATCTTGAAATTATTAAAGAAGCTGCTACATTAATAGCTGCTAAGAAAAAAATAATTATCTGCTGGGCCATGGGATTAACCCAACACAAAAACTCTGTAGATAATATTCGTGAAGTTGTAAATTTATTATTACTTAAAGGTAGTATTGGTAAACAAGGTGCTGGCACATGCCCTGTAAGAGGTCATTCTAATGTTCAGGGAGACAGAACTATGGGTATTTGGGAAAAACCAAAAAAAGAATTTTTAGACAACTTAGAAAAAGAATTTAATTTTGAAGCTCCAAGAAAACATGGATATGATGTTGTAGACGCCATTGAGGCAATGCATCAAAAAAAGGCGAATGTTTTTATTGGTATGGGTGGTAACTTTCTATCTGCTACTCCAGATACAGAATATACTGCCAAAGCACTTCAAAATTGCGAACTAACCGTTCATATATCTACCAAATTAAACAGGAGTCATTTAATTCATGGAAAAAAAGCATTGATACTTCCATGCTTGGGAAGATCTGAAAAAGATATTCAAGAAAAAGGAGTCCAATTTGTAAGTGTAGAAAACTCAATGGGAGTTGTACATTCTTCTTCTGGACATTTAGCACCTTTATCTGAATCTTTGCTTAGTGAACCAGCCATTGTAGCTGGTATGGCAAAAGCAAGTCTATCTAATACATCCCTCAATTGGTCTGAATTGATTAAAGACTATGACAACATCAGAAACAAAATAGAGGCTACTATTCCAGGTTTTGAAGATTACAACACGCGAATTAGAAATAAAGGAGGTTTTTATTTACCAAATAATGCAAGAGATAAAGACTTCTCTCCTACGCTAACTGGCAAAGCTAATTTTACACTCAATAGGGTTTCAGATATCACCTTGAAAAAGGATCAATTTATGATGATGACCATTAGAACTCATGATCAATACAATACAACTATATACGGGCTAGATGATAGGTATCGTGGCATTATAAATGAACGTAGAGTTATTTTTATGAACCCCACAGACATGAAAGAACAAGGATTAGAAAAACTAGATGTTGTAGATTTGGTCAGTCATTTTAACAAAGAGAAACGTACGGCTAAAAAATTCCTTGTAATTCCATACAGCATTCCAAAACAATGTACTGCAACGTATTTTCCTGAGGCAAATGTTTTGGTCCCTATTCAAAGTAAAGCTAGAATTAGCAATACACCAACCTCAAAAACCGTTATTGTTACGATTCATAAAAAATAAGATGAAAAAAATAGTAGTTGTCTTACTTATTCTTTGCGCTAGTTTATCTCAAAGTCAAGAAAAAAAGAATGTTCCAATAAAAAATATTCAAAAAGGATTTTTTGCGGTTGATTATTTATCAGTAGATATGCCAACAACGGACGAAGGCTTTAATGAAATTCATATGGGGCTTACCGGAATTCATTACAATGCCTCCTTTCAAAAATTTTACACTGGTCTTGGCATGTATGGATCTGTAAGAGGAATACGCGGTGGTTTTTTTACTTTAGGTGTAAATGCAGGATACAAAAACAACCTAACTAATAACATTTTTATAGATACAGGAGTTCATTTTGGAGGCGGAGGTGGTGCTGGAGCCCCAGATGGTGGTGGTGCTTTTATATTACCTCATTTAGATATAGGGTTTCAATTTAAAAAATTTTCGTTCACCACTGGATATAGTTATATTAATTTTTTTGATAAAGGAGCCATAGAACATCAACAGGTGCGTTTTGGATTACAAATACCTATTCACTTCTCATCTGCAAGTATAGAAAATAGTGAGAAAGAATTTACTTTCAATGAGTTACAGAACACGTCTTGGAATGAGAAACCTTCTAGAACCTCTTTCATGCTTCATTTAAATAATCTCTCTGTTATTGGAAATTCTAAATATGGTGATGGAAGATCTTTAGTTGGAAACACCATTCGTTTGGCTGGTTTTGAAATTAATTCTTATCTCAATAAAAACTGGTTTTATTTTGCCAAATTTGACGGAGCTTATGACGGAATTCGTGCAGGCTATATGGATATTCTCCTGGGGGCTGGATATCAATTTTGGTTCAACAACAATAAGACTACTGTTCTTACAAAGTTTGGAATGGGTGCCGGCGGTGGAGGTGGCGTAGATTCACAAGGTGGTGTATTGCTCTATCCAGATATCTCTGTAGAACAACATATTGTGAAGAATACCTATTTATCTATTAATAAAGGATTCATGATGAGCCCTAATTCTTTTTTTAAGAGTGCTACTTTTGGTATTGGTTTAAAGTATTATACCAATATTAATGGAATTTCAACTACAGCTAAAGATGCTAGAGCTATATTTAAAGGAATTGAAGTGATTGTAAAACAAGATGCCTATTTGAATGCAAAAAGAATGACAGATCCTACAGAAAATTTGCATCAAATTTCCTTACAACTTAATTACCAACTCACTAAAAACATTTATTTAGCTGGGCAAACCTCTTTTGCAAACTTTGGAAACGCGGGTGCATATGCAGAGGGCATTGTTGGAGTGGGCCTACAAAGCAACTATTTTATGAATGATAAAATAAATATATTTCTTCAAGGGTTAGCAGGTGGTGCTGGTGGAGGAAATATAGACACAGGAGAAGGGTTCATTTTAAAACCAAGTTTAGGGTTTAATTATAAATTAAATAAAAAAATAGCGTTAAGAAGTTCTGCAGGTTTTATTAAAGCAATTGGAGGAGCCTTAAGAAGTCCATCCGTAAATATTGGTATTAGTTATAGACTATCTTTTTTAACTAGCAAATAACTAATAGATTCTCAAAATCCTCTGAATTATCTCTAATTGTATAATTCCATATATTTTTATTAAATTAGTTGCATATGACACTATTTTAAATAGTGTCATGTAAAATTATCTAATAGGTATTATGAAAAAAATCGATCGTAGAAAAGCAATCAAAAATTTAACCATAGGACTTGGTGGAGCTACACTACTTTCTACCCCACTTAGCGGCTTTGCTCATACAGAAACTAACTCAAAAACAATTTCTTCAAGAGAATTTGGAAACCCTGGTATTAAAAATCCTGTAACTGCAATTACTTTAGGTGCTGGAGGTAGAGGAAACGTGTATGGTAATTATGGGTTACAATTCCCTAAAGAATTAAATATTATTGGTGTGGCTGAGCCCATAGCTATTAGAAATAAACGATACGCAGAAAAGCATACTATAGTAGACCAAAATAGATTTGATACTTGGGAACACGTTTTTGATAGACCTAAATTTGCTGATGCTGTAATTATTTCTACGCCAGATAATTTACACTATGCACCTTGCATGAAAGCTCTTGAGATGGGGTACGATGTTTTGTTAGAAAAACCGATTGCTCCTACTGAAAAGGAATGCCTAGATATCTTAAATTTAGCGAATAAAACGGGTAGAATTGTTGCTGTATGTCATGTATTACGGTATGCGCCTTATTTTATAAAATTACGTGAAATGATTCAATCTGGATCTATCGGAAAGCTAATTAGTATTCAGCATTTAGAACCTATTGAACATATT
>Ga0228634_1001528_pt1 | contig 13167 bp, 11 predicted proteins | sample 42DmetaG_FD_190063 | JGI IMG/M metagenome (GOLD analysis project Ga0228634, IMG submission 190063) | Seawater microbial communities from Monterey Bay, California, United States - 42D | ecosystem: Environmental > Aquatic > Marine > Coastal | place: USA: California | collected 2016-09-27 | reverse complement strand
CTCAACCCGCCCGCGCAAAAGCGCGCTACGCGCCCAGTCCAGCGTCACATCCGTGAGGGTCAACCACACGCCCGCATCATCCGCGATGGTCATTTGCTCCATCCGCGCGGTTGAGCTGAGCGCGCCTTCAAACCCGGTGATCCGCACCTCACGGCCCGCGCCGCTGAGGGCGTTTTGCAGCAGCCCCGCCAAGTACCCCGGGCCGTCCTCGTCCTGTTGCGCGAACGCAGGCAGGCCAAGGGCCCAAACCACCACACATGCCAAGAGAAACCGCATCAAAACGCCTGCCCAATGCCAATGTAAAATTGCAGGCCTGTTTCATCTTCAGGGCCCGTCACCGGCAGTGCAAGATCCACCCGGATCGGCCCAATTCCGGTGGCATAGCGCAGGCCCAAACCCGCACCGCTATGCCATTCACCGTCACTCCCGTTCGGAACGCTTTCGCGCCCGATGTAGCCCGCATCGGCAAAACCCACGACGCCAATCGTCTCATTCCAGCGCACCCGTGCCTCTGCCGAAAGGCCCAGAAAACTGCGCCCACCGGCTGACTGCCCCCCGCCCAGATCGACGGCAAGGGATTGATAGCTATGCCCACGCACGGTGCCGCCCCCGCCCGAGAAAAACAAAAGCCCACTGGGCGCGCGATCCAGCGACGCCCCCATCAACGCACCGACCTGCGCGCGGGCGGCAAAGGTCACGGGGCGCGCCAAATCGCGGGTCACATACCCGCGCACATCACCCGTCACATGCAGCCCCCCATCCACCGAGCCGACGCCCGTAAACGGCATGACGCTGGCCCCCACATAGAGACCGCGCAACGGATCACGCACGTCGTCGCGGTAATCGGCGGTGCCCTCTAGCGGCAGGGCCAGAATGACATAGTCCCGCGTGCCAAAGGCGTCCGTGGTCTCAGCCGCCTCAAGGCCGATTGCGACCGAAATCTCAACCGCCTCCGAAACATAGCGCGTATAGCCGATACCAAATGTCAGGACGTCTTGGGTAAAGGCCTCCTCGTCTTCGCGCGCGATCTCGGCCTCAACAAACAGGTCAGTGTCGGCGTTGCGGGTCGCGGGGCGAGTGTAGCGGGTGGCCACGCTGTAATCGGTGCCGCCACGGGTCCCGCCGATACCCGCGATTTCGGCGTCAAACCGCAGCCTGTCCGCCGCCCCGGTGAAATTGCGATGCAGCCAATAGCCAGACAGCGTGACCCCATCAAGCGAGGCAACCTCGCTCCCCGCACCAAACCGTCGGGTGGGCTGATCCACAAGAGCCGCGCTAAAATCGAGGGTCCCGTCGGGGTTGGCCACCTCGGCCTCACGCAGGACAACACTGGAAAACGCACCGGTCCGCCGCAGCCGGGTGCTGGCGCGACGCACGTCCTCGGGGGAATAGGCCGCGCCGACGGGCAGACCCGCAATCGCAAGGATACGCTCGGTGCGGACGGCGGATGGAGCCTCAACCCCCAATGCGCCAAAGCGTAGCTGCGGGCCGGGGGCCAGCGTGATGTCAGCATCCAACCGCCCCGCGCCATGCACTGCACGCAGGGTTTGCCCACCAATCGCAGCCTTTGCGTGCCCTAAGGCGCGCCAGCCATCAACACCCGCACTCGCGGCCTCTCGCAGGACAGTCACGCGCGCGATCTCACCACTGGCAAAGGCGGGCGGCACCACGGTGCCCTCAGCCAAGGGCGCGATGTGCGTGGTACCAAATCGGAACTGCGGACCGGGGGCTACGGTGATCACCACGGACTGCACCCGGCTGGGGGGGCGAACCGGATCAATCGCGCCCGCCTCTCGGCCATCCAGCGCGATGCGCACGACTGGGCCGTAGTACCCTTCGGCATATAGCGCAGCGACCAAGCGGCCGTAATCCGCCTGTGCCGCGGCCAAAATATCCCCGGGTGTGGCCGCCGCATCCAGCGTGGCCGTCAAGGACGCCGCCCGCAGGCTGTCCGTTTGGCCCTGCGAAAGCGCACCGTCCGATGCCCCACGAACAGAAACCTCAACAGCCCCCGCGACCAAAGGCATCCAAAGCGCAGTGATACCAGCAGCGCATAGCCTCAAGAACGATCTTGGCACCTGTTTAACCCACCTTCGCGTCTGTCGCATGTTGCCCAACACCTACCACGCGGACCCGCGCCTTGCACCCGTCATCGCCTTGGCGGGGGCAGGAAAACCCGACCCGCCGAACACTATTACGTACGTAAACTTCTGCCATACTGCCGAGGTTGTTTGCTTTCCCAGTTTCGGTTCGTTGCCATGCCTTCTACGCGCTACATGCTCTTGAAAACCGTCCTCGCAGCGGTCGAAGCGATCCCGCCTATACGTGATTTTGCCAACTCATGGGCGATCAATCGGGTGGTGAAACGCGCCCGCAGCCGGCCACATCCGCTGAGCACTTTGCACGATTACACATCATGGGACGGGCTGACCGACAAACGCTGGAGCGGACGGCACTTGCCCCCGCGCCCACGGCCCAATCCGCCCGATCCCACCGCACTCAGCGTGCTGTTCGCGCGCAAAGACGGCACGCAACGGCTCTGCCCCAAATCCACCTGCCTCTTTCCCGCGTTCGCGCAATACCTGACGGATGGGTTCATTCGCACCGAAAGCGCGGGCTTTGTGCGCGACGCTTGCGATGACGTGGCCACCGGTGATCCGGACGATCAAACGCGGCTCAAACGCAACTCCTCCAACCATGAAATTGACCTGTGCCCCTTGTACGGACGGACCCGCGCCCAGACCCGCGCGCTGCGGCTGAACTCCGAAGGGATGGGCGAAAAAGGCCGTCTCAAGAGCCAGCGCATCAACGATGAGGAATACGCGCCGTACTACTACAAAAACGGCGCGGTGGACCCGCAGTTCGCCGTGCTGGACCCGCCCCTTGGCCAAAGCAACCTTGAGCCGGACCGGCTATCGCGGCTGTTTGCCTTTGGTGGGGACCGCGCCAATTCCGTCCCTCAGGTCGCCATGATGAACACCGTATTTCTGCGCGAACACAATCGCTTGGCCGGGTTGATCGAGGCCGCGCACCCCGATTGGGACGATGAGCGTGTCTTTCAAACGGCGCGCAACACAGTGATCGTTGTGTTCATCAAGATCGTGGTTGAGGATTACATCAACCACATCTCGCCCCTGCCGTTTACCCTCCGCGCTGACCCTTCGGTCGCGTGGGATGCACCGTGGAACAAACCCAACTGGATCACGACAGAATTTAGCCTGCTATACCGCTGGCACGCGCTGATCCCGGATCAAATCACATGGAACGAGACAGCCATCCCGGTGGGAAAAACGTTCATGGATAACAAGCTGCTGACCGATCAGGGGCTGCTGGCCAGCTTTGCCCAGATGAGCACGCAACAGGCTGCGGAACTGGGCCCGCGCAACACGGCCTCACCGCTTTTGCACATCGAAATCGACTCGATCAAACAGGACCGCCTCTGCGCCCTCGCCAGCTATTCAGACTATTGCGATTATCTGGGCATCAACCGCCCCTATTCGATGGGCGCGATATCCTCGGACCCCGAGGTCGCGGCCCTTTTGCGCGGTTTTTACGACCACCCCCGCGACGTGGATTTTCACGTAGGACTGTTTTGCGAAGACCGCGTGCCCAACAGCCCATTGCCCGGCCTGATCCTGTCGTTCGTGGCGTTGGATGCGTTCAGTCAGGCACTGACCAACCCGTTGCTGTCGCGTGAGGTGTTCAAACCCACCACATTCTCGGATGTCGGATGGGATGCGATCCGTTCAACCAGCCGCCTACGGGACGTGGTGGATCGCAATGTTGCGGGCGGCGCGGGCGAAACCTTTATCAGCTTCACCCGCGCCAATTGGCAACCGGAATAGGCCTACGATCCCTCGCGCTCGGCCCAGCCCGCAAAGATTTTCTCTAGGAAAACCACGGCGTAATAAAGGACGATCCCCAACACCGCGAGCGCGATCAGCACCGCAAACATCAAGGGGTAATCGCCGTTCGTCTCACCCGACTTGAACAGCGCCCCAAGGCCCCGCCCGTGGGGGCTAACGATTTCCACCAAGTTGGTGCCGATGAACGCCAGCGTCACGGACACCTTCAGCGCGCCAAAGAATTCCGGCAGGGTCTTGGGCAGCGCGATCTTGGTAAAGATCGTGTATTTAGACGCCCCAAGCGACCGCAGGATGTCGCGGTATTCCGGCTCTAGCGTGGACAGGCCAATGCCCACCGACACCGCAATCGGAAAGAACGAGATCATAAAGGCCATCAACACCGTGTTAAAATCGTGCTGACCGATAAAGATCAATGAGATGACCGGCACCAAGGTCGCCTTTGGAATGGCGTTAAAGCCCACCAAAAGCGGGTAAAGCGCGTCGCGCATAAGCCGTGAAAAGCCGATGATCATGCCGATCAACGTGCCCACGACAACCGCCAGCAACAGCCCCACAACTGTGCGCCACAGGGTTTGCCAGCCCATCGTCAGGAACAATTCCCAATAGCGGCTGTAGGCCGGTGGCAGGTCCGAAGGCGAGGCCATTTTGAAGTTGGGCCAGCCGTTGACCCACACAAGCCATTCCCAAAACCCAAGAAAGACGAGGATCGCAATGATCGGAACTGTGATTTGCCGCAGCATCAGTGCACCTCCTCATCGCGACCTTGCGCGATCTTGATCTGCTGGCGCAGAACGCTCAGCATATCGGCCACTGGTTTTTCATACAGCACGTCCAGCGTGCGGTCGGCGGGCAGGTCCACGTTCATCACGTATTGCGTCCGCGCAGGCCGCCCGGACAAAACGATGACTTGATCGCCCAAAAACACGCTTTCGCGCAGATCGTGGGTGATCAACACGGCGGTAAAGGGCTCTGCGGCGCGCAGCTCACGCATGGTTTGCCACAGGTCCTCACGGGTGAACGCGTCTAGCGCGCCGAACGGTTCGTCCATGATCAGGACTTCGGGTTTGTGCACGATCGACCGGCACAGCGAGGCGCGCTGGCGCATCCCACCCGACAGCTCCGAGGGACGTTTGTTCTCAAACCCTTTCAGGCCGACCATCTCCAACAGCTCCATCGCGCGCTCAACCCGCTTGGCGCGGGACATCGTAGGCGCCACGATTTCAAGCGGCAGGATGACGTTTTCCAAGATCGTCCGCCATTCCAACAGGACCGGATTTTGGAAGGCCATGCCAACGGTCTTGCGCGGGCCACGCACACGCTCGCCGTGCAACCAAACCTCACCCTCGTCGGGCTTCATCAGGCCCGCAACAAGACGCGTAAGCGTGGACTTACCGCACCCGGACGGCCCAACAACCGCGCAAAAAGTGCCCTCGGGCACCGCAACTTCTAGCCCGTCCAGCACGGGCAATGGCCCGGCCTTGGTGCTATAGGCGTGCTTTACGCCCTTGATCTCAATCAGGTTTTCGATTGCCCTGCCCTCATTCAACAGCAAAAAAGGGCCGCGCGACATTCGCGCGACCCTTACGTCGTTTATTGCAGCGCGAGGCTGCCGTCGCCGGGCAGGAAGCTCGCATCAAAGTACAGGCTCGCGTCGGGTGCGGCCTGGAACTCATAGACCTGCTTGGTCTGCTCAATCGCGCTGGTCATGCGGTCTGCATCGACGGTACCCATGCCGTTTGCTTTCACGAAATCGGTCAGCACGTTGGCATCAATCGCCATTTGCAGACGCTCCGTTTCCAGTGCCGGATCGGCGGCAGGGTTGCGCTTGATCAGGGCGTCAACAGCGGCGCCAGGCGTGGCAATCGCGTCTTTCCAACCTTTTGCAACGGCGCGCAAAAAGCCGGTCACGATTTCGGGGTTTTCCGCCGCGAACTCAGTGTTGACGATGATCGCGTTGCCATAAAGGTCCACGCCGTAATCCGCCATCAGCAGCACCGAGATATCATCCGCAGGCACGCCCAAACGCTTGAGGTTCAACGTGGACGAGAACGAGAAACCCGTAATCGCGGCCACATTGCCCTCTGCCAACATCGGCTCACGCGTGGGGAAGCCTACGGGCTCAACCGTGATTTTATCCGCGTCGATGCCGGTTTCAGCAGCAAAGATCGGGAACTGCGCCCATGCGCCATCGGGGGGCGGTGCGCCCAGCACTTTGTCCATCAGGTCGGCAGGTGCCGAAACGCCCAAAGACTTGCGGCCAACAACGGCGAAAGGTGGCTTGTCGTACACCATCATCACGGCCGTGACGGGCGCGCCGGGGTTTTGGTCGAGGAACCGCATCAATGAGTTGATGTCAGCAAAGCCCACCGGAAACGCGCCGGTCGCAACCTTTGGAATAGCGTCGAGCGAGCCGCGGCCCTCGGCGATGGTCACGTTCAGGCCCTCGGCCTCAAAATAGCCTGCGTCGAGTGCGTGGAAATACGGGGCAGCGGGGCCCTCAAATTTCCAGTCGAGCGCGAAGGGTACGTCAGTTTGAGCGATAACCGGCGCCGCAATCAGCGACGCGGCAGCGGCCAAAACGGTCTTGTGAAATGTCATGGATTTGTCCTTCCCTGTGGAACACCGCGTGCACTCTTAAGGCACCCGCGCACAGAGAAAAGCAGACGACTGTCGCAAAGCGGCCGCCCCCCATGCCCTGCGGAGGAAAGCCTAATTTATGAGCATCCGGCGCGCAATATGATTACGCAATACGCATAACAAAAAACGCCGCACCCACATTCGGGGCGCGGCGCTTGTTCGTTTGTGTCGCTTAGCTTTGTATCGCTTAGCCGATAATCGCGTTCAGCGTGGCTGAGGGGCGCATCACCGCTGCCGCCTTGGCGGGGTCGGTGTGATAGTAGCCGCCCAGATCAACCGCTGTGCCGCCACCGGCCTTCAACTCAGACACAATCGCGTCTTCGCTGCTAGCCAGCGCCTCTGCGATGGGCGCAAACGCCGCCGCAAGATCCGCATCATCAGTCTGTGCCGCCATCGCCTCTGCCCAGTAGCGGGCAAAGTAATAGTGGCTGGTGCGGTTGTCGTCTTGACCCACTTTACGGCCCGGCGACTTGCCCTCGGACAACAGCTTTTCGGTGGCGTCATCAACGGCTTTGCCCATCAACTTGGCCGCAGGCGTGCCCGCGAACCGCAGGCTTTCACCCAAGGCACAGAACTCACCCAAGCTGTCCCAGCGCAGGTGGTTTTGCTCGACCAACTGCTGCACGTGCTTGGGCGCAGAGCCACCAGCACCCGTTTCAAACAGACCGCCGCCTTGCATCAGCTTCACAACCGACAGCATCTTGGCCGATGTGCCAACCTCAAGGATCGGGAACAGATCCGTCAGGTAATCGCGCAGCACGTTGCCGGTGATCGCGATGCAGGTCTTGCCCTCACGGATCGTCTCGCACGAGGCGCGCGTGGCAGGCGTGGGCGCCATGATCTCAAACTTGTCCGACAGACCGCGCGCCTCAAGCACGGGGGTGACGTATTTGATCAACTCGGCATCGTGGGCGCGGTCCGCGTCCAGCCAGAAAATCGCGCGGCAATCTTCTGCGGCCTGACGCTCAATCGCCAACTCGATCCAGTTCAGGATTGGGTCCTTACGCGCAGACGCCAGACGCCAGATGTCGCCCGCCTCAACGCTGTGGCTGTGCAGCACGTCGCCGTTGCCCGCGATCACTTCAACTGTGCCACCGGCAGCCAGTTCAAACGTCGTCGGGTGTGAGCCGTATTCCTCAGCTTTTTGCGCCATCAGGCCCACGTTTTGCACGGTGCCTGCGGTGGTTACGTCCAGCTTGCCGGTCTCTTTGAAGTAATCAATCGTCTCGGCATAGACACCTGCATAAGAGCTGTCGGGGATGACACAGGTCGTATCGCCCTCGTTGCCATCGGGGCCCCAGCCCTTGCCGCCCGCGCGGATCACCGCAGGCATCGAGGCGTCGATGATCACGTCCGACGGCACGTGCAGGTTGGTGATGCCCTTATCGGAGTTCACCATATACATCGGCGGACGCGAGGCGAGGCAGGCGTCAATCGCCGCCTTGATCTCAGCCCCATTGGACATCTCGGCGATTTTGTCGAGCATCGCACCCAACCCGCCGTTCGGCGACACGCCAGCCGCGTCAAAATCCGCACAGTACTGGTCGAAAACGGGCGCAAGGTATTGGCGCACACAGCGGCCAAAAATGATCGGATCCGAGACCTTCATCATCGTGGCCTTCATGTGCAGCGAAAACAGCGTGCCTTCTTCTGCAACGGATGCGATTTGGGCGTCGTAAAACGCCTTCAGCGCTTTGACCGACATGAATGTCGCATCAACGATGGTGCCTTCAGGAAAGCTCAGACCGTCCTTCAGGACCGTCTGCGTGCCATCCGCTGCGGTGTGTACGATCTTGGCGGTGCCAGCGGCCTGCGCGGCACTCAGCGTGACCGAGGTTTCGTTGCTGCGGAAATCGTTCGCGCCCATCGTGGCCACGCGCGTTTTGCTCTCGGCGGACCATTCGCCCATGGAATGGGGGTTGGCTTGGGCAAATGCCTTAACCGCAGCAGGGGCGCGGCGGTCCGAGTTGCCTTCGCGCAGAACCGGGTTCACAGCCGAGCCTTTGATCGCGTCATAGCGGGCGCGGGCGTCTTTTTCCGCGTCGGTCTGCGGGTCCTCGGGATAGTCGGGGATGTCATAGCCCTGCGACTGAAGCTCTTTGATACAGGCTTCCAACTGCGGCACCGAGGCCGAGACGTTGGGCAGCTTGATCACGTTCGCATCGGCCGTTTTGACCAGCTCACCCAAACCCGCAAGATCATCCGCAATGCGCTGCTCGGCCGTCAGGTTTTCGGGGAAGGTCGCAATAACCCGGCCCGCCAGCGAAATATCGCGGGTTTCCACGTTCAGGCTGGCTTTGCCAAGAAAGCTCTCGATGATCGGCAGCAGCGAAGCAGAGGCCAGCTGGGGGGCCTCATCGACCTTGGTGTAGATAATCGTTCCGGGTGTTTGAGCCATAGGTCGGTTCCTCCTGCAGGGCGGCATACAATCGTATACCGCCCGCTTAACGGCACAGGCCGCGCCGTTCAAGACGCAACGAGGGCGCGCGGCGGAATGTCCTGATTCGATCCGGTGGGGCTTGGGCGCACACCCGCTTGGCGGTGTGTGGCGTGGGGCGGGCCTCGACGGCCCGTCCCGCGCGCGCCCTTTCGGATCACATCGTGTAGTTCAGGCCCAGCCGTCCACCATCAACATAGATGGTCTCACCGGTGACATAGCTCGCCTTGTCCGAGCATAGAAATGCCACGACATCCCCGATTTCCTTAGCCGTGCCCGGTCGCCCAAGCGGCGTACGCGACATGGCGGCCTTGAACGCGTCAGGGTTCGCATTCACGCCCGCCATCATCTCCGTGTCGATAGAACCCGGCCCAACCGCGTTCACGCGAATGCCAGAGGGCGCCAGCGCAAGGGCCGCAACCTTTGTCAGCTGCATCACACCGCCCTTAGACGCGCAATACGCCGGGATCGCAGGGATCGCGACCTGCGCATTGATCGACGACATGTTAACAATCGCCCCTTGTATTCCGCCCGCAACCATCGCCTTGGCCGCGCGCTGCGTCGCCACAAACACGCCGCGCAGGTTGACGCCCAGCACCGCATCAAATGTGGCCAGGTCATAGTCCAAGAAATTCCCAGGCGCCGCGATACCGGCGTTGTTTACCAAGGCCGCTACAGGGCCATGATCAGCCTCAATCGTATCAAACAAAGCCAAAACCGCTTCCGCGTCGCCCATATTACAGACGTATCCATGACCGCCCAAACGCGCGGCCTCGGTGTGTACGGTGTCTTTGATATCCGCCAGAAGGACTGTGTAGCCGTCCTCTGCCAATGCCTCGGCGCAGGCCAATCCGATGCCCTGAGCGCCGCCAGTGATGAGTGCATATTTCGTCTGTGCCATGGTGGCCTCCTGTCCAAATTTGTCGCCAAGGTCGCGCCCGGGCGCGTGATTGTCCAGACGTGTTGATCGACCCGCCCAAAGCTGTCACCCTTCCCCAAAACGGGAGGCAGATATGACCAAGCTAAAGATGTCATCGGCGGATATGGTTGCCGCCGCACGGGCGCGCATCACCGAGGTTGAGACCGCAGACCTGATCGCGCAGGTGGATGACCCGAATGTAGTCATCGTCGATATCCGTGACCCCCGCGAACGCACCCGCACAGGCGCGATCCCCGGTGCAGTCCACGCCCCGCGCGGCATGGTCGAATTCTGGGTCGATCCCGAAAGCCCCTATCACAAGCCCGTCTTTTCCCAAGAGGGAAAGCGATACGTCTTTCACTGCGCCTCTGGCTGGCGATCTGCCCTGACCGTGGCCACGCTTCAGGACATGGGATTTGAGGCCGCACATTTGCGCGCCGGCTTTTCGGGGTGGGAGGCTGACGGAGGCCCTATTGAGGCGGTCAAATGACAGCGCTCTAATGTACACATTAATGTATACATTATTTTAGGACCCTCAGGCCCCGAAGAGAGGAGACAACGATGCCCTTGCCCGCAGACATCCAGATGGACCTTCACCCCAAGGTCACGCCTTTCTTTGATGCCCAATCCAACACCATCGCCTACGTCGTGCAGGAACCGGGCGGCCCCGCCTGTGTGGCGATTGATGCGGTGATGAATTTCGATGCGGCCGCCGGGCGGCTGACCTCTGAATGCGCCGACGCAATGATCGCCCATATCGAGGGCGCGGACCTGCAACTGGAGTGGATCATTGAGACCCATGTCCACGCCGACCACCTGAGCGGCGCGCCGTACCTGCAAGAGCGTTTGGGCGGCAAAATCGGGATCGGCGCGCAGATCACAACTGTGCAAGAAACCTTTGGCAAAGTGTTCAACGAAGGCACCGAGTTTCAGCGGGATGGTTCGCAATTTGACGCGCTGTTTACCGATGGCGATACCTATCATGTCGGCGCGATGCCCTGCACTGCCCTGCACACACCCGGCCACACGCCCGCGTGTATGGTGCATATCATGGGCGACGCAGTTTTTGCCGGTGACACGCTATTCATGCCCGACGGCGGCTCTGCCCGTGCGGATTTTCCCGGTGGCGATGCGGGGCAGCTATACGATTCGATCCAAAGAGTTCTGGCGCTCCCCGATGAGATGCGGCTGTTTGTGTGCCACGATTACGGTCCCGGCGGCCGCGCCATCGCATGGGAAACCACAATCGCCGAGCAACGGGCGGCGAATATTCACGTCGGGGACGGCGCCTCGCGGGAGGCGTTTGTTGCGATGCGCGAGGCGCGCGATGCGCAATTGGCGATGCCAAAGCTGATCCTGCCCGCGCTTCAGGTTAATATGCGCGCAGGCGACGTGCCCGAGGATGATGCGGGCAATATGGTGCTAAAAATCCCTGTGAACCGGATTTAGCCCCGGCGCCTTTGACGACTCAGTACATGAGACATCACAACCGCAGGCAGCGCTTTGACGCCATCCTTGACCTGCATCCGAGACAGCCGCCATTGATTGCCCCGCAGCTTGAGCACGCAGCGCGCCGTGAACGATTCGGCCACGATCGCATCTTGGCGAACAAGACGGGTTTGGTGTGTCCCAAGGATGGTGGTGGGGCCTGTGAAACTGGCCTCTTTACACACGCGGTGCAGCGTCGGCAGGTTATGCAACTCTAACTGGCCGCAAAGCGTATCGAAAAGCAGGCGCAAAGAGACAGGGTTCGAGATACGAACATTTCCAACAACTGTTTCAAATTCATGAGCTAAAGCAAAATGTTGGGCGTAGCCGTCGAAATCCCCATGCTCAATGGCGTGTCCTACCTCATCCAGATGCGTTTGATAGATGCGCACAGCATCACCTTGTTCGGACCGCACGGGCGCCTATCCTTACCAGTCCGGCGCACACGATAAGTATCCGCGCACCCGGGCCATTCATTTGAATTTTAATAAAAAATTTATGTAAAAGCATACAGGCTACTCTTACATGAATTCATAAAGATCGTATGAAGAGTGTGGCACTCGCCCCTAGCGTGCGTAAAGTCGCCCTATTGCCACACCCCGTTGGGCGGGCATTCGCCAAGCCCGTGCACTATGGGGACAGCACCGCCTAGAAACGCGAATTGCAGCCCAATTCGGAGTGCCTAATGGCCCCTGATTCCGGTCCATTCATGGTGGCCACGCGCATTCAACAGGGACGACATCTGCAAACGGCCATCGATCCGCCGCAACAGCGCGGTGCCCGCATAGGGCTCGATGACCAGAATGCCATCACGGACAACACGGGTCCGAAAAGTTCCAAGAATCGATCCGTCATCGCAATGCTCAAAGCTTACGATGCTTCGGTCGATTACATCCGGTTTCATGATCTCAACCGCCTTTAGGTAAAGATCAAAATTGCGTTTCACTTCATCGACATCACTCAGGACCATAGTCCCGTCTTTCATGACAATCGAAAAAGGTAATATCAGCCGACTGCGCCACAAATCAAAATTGGGCTCAAGAAAACAATGGGTAATATCGTTAAGGAAATTTTCAAATGTATCTGTCATATTCTCACACAGATACCACAAGACATTGGAGTTAACTAGTAGAACAGGAGCAACGATCGAAAATATGCTAAAAATAAAAGACAAATCTGCGATTTAGCTGGTTTAGCAGCGCAAGCACTTGGTCCCAATTCGAGATTGATGCCGGGCAGCGCAAGCGACACGGCGTGAAATATGAGGGTTTGATCATGCCCAAGCCCGAGGCCGGTGACCTGCGCGGGTGGAAAACGCCCTGCGGTCTGGCGCGACGGCTATTTTACTGAAGTCTGGAGAATTTGGCTGGGATGGTAGGATTCGAACCTACGGTACACTGTACCAAAAACAGTTGCCTTACCACTTGGCTACATCCCAACCGTGCCGCGTTATCTAGGGCGTGTGTTGAGGCTCTGCAAGCAAAAAATCAGCGGAAATTACTTGTTATGAACCGAAGCCCTGCGTAAGGCGGCGACATGGAAAGTTGGGACGTCATCATATTGGGCGCAGGCGCTGCGGGGCTGTTTTGCGGCATCGAGGCTGCGCGGCGTGGGCGGCGTGTTTTGGTGGTCGATCATGCGAAGGCCCCGGGCGAGAAAATCCGCATCTCGGGCGGGGGGCGGTGCAATTTCACCAACATGTATATTGAGCCGCACAAGTTCCTTGGTGAGAACCCGCGCTTCGCGCTTTCGGCGCTAAACCGTTACACACAATGGGATTTTATCGAGCGTGTCGATGCCGCGGGAATTCCGTGGCACGA
>Ga0228634_1001526_pt1 | contig 13174 bp, 12 predicted proteins | sample 42DmetaG_FD_190063 | JGI IMG/M metagenome (GOLD analysis project Ga0228634, IMG submission 190063) | Seawater microbial communities from Monterey Bay, California, United States - 42D | ecosystem: Environmental > Aquatic > Marine > Coastal | place: USA: California | collected 2016-09-27 | reverse complement strand
TATCTTTTGAAATTTTTGAGGAATTACCTATTCACAGTGCCATTATATTTACAACTGCTTATGATGAATACGCACTTAAAGCTTTTAAGTTAAACAGTATTGATTATTTGTTAAAACCTATAGATGAGGATGAATTAAAAAATGCAGTAGATAAATATCACAAACAGCTGCCTAAATCATCTAACCTTAAAGTTAATATGGATGATATTCGTAAACTCCTAATTAACCCTATTGATCGCAAGTATAAGAAGAGGTTTACCATTAAAATTGGACAGCATATTAAAATTATTCCAACAAATGAAATTGAATGTTTTTACAGTGAAAATAAATCAACTTATATTCAGTCTCAATCAAATAGAAAATATTTAATAGATCATTCATTAGAATATTGGCAAGATCAACTAGATCCGGAATTTTTTTTTAGAGTTAGTAGAACTTTTATAATTCATATTAGTGCAATTAATGATATTGTTGCATACACGAATAGTAGACTTAGATTGGTACTAAAGTCCTTTTCTGATTCAGAAATTATAGTTAGTAGAGAAAGAGTCAAGGAATTTAAAAACTGGATTAACAGATAATAGTATTTAATTTCTAATAATTTGAATCTTTTTATATATTTACGGAGATATTTAAGCTTTTCAAATACGATGTAATAGCTTCAATCGTTCTATTAATGATTATTTAAAAACTTATAATGAAAAAATACAATCTCCTCTTTCTTTTTTTAATGCTATTATCATTAATTATTAGCTGTTCAGACAGCCAAAAATTTGCCATTGAAAAAGGAAAAGTAGGATATCTTACTACTAAAACAACCATAAAGGAACTTTCTGAGATTTTTAAAAACGATTCTATAGTTTCCAATCTTAGTGAAGGAGCCCTTGGAGACAATTATTTTCAAGATGATGATGAGTATTTAATTTATAATAAGAAAGGGAAACACTTGTTAACGATAGTGCCAAAAGAACAGTTGGACTCTACTTCGACAATAAAAAGTATACAAATCTTTGACGATAGATTTAAAACAACAACAGGTCTTAATATCAGAACATCTTTTTCAGATATTAGAGCTAATAATACAATTGATAAAATAGAATCATCTTTTTATTCAGCTACTTTATTTATTGATGAATTAAATGCCACCATTGCAATAGATAAAGAAGAATTAGGATTGAAAGCTTTTAGCAATCAAAAGGTTACTACAGAACAAATTCCTGATTTAGCTAAGATGAAATCATTTATTGTTTGGTTTTATTAAAATGTCTAAAAAATATACCATTCAAAACTCTCCATTTATAGTACCAACAAATGATGGAAAACGTATTGAGGAACATTTTGGTAATTTAACTGATAAAAATTCTAAAATTAGTATTGCTCATATGATTGCTCCACCGGGATGGGCTGAGCCTTTTCAAACCCCAAATTTCGATGAATTTACTTATATTATTAAAGGAAAAAAACAATTCATTATAGAGGATGAGACAATTATTTTAGAGGCTGGGCAATCTATTAAAATTGAAAAAAACGTAAGAGTTCAATATTCAAATCCTTTTGAAGAAGAATGCGAATATATAGCTATTTGTCTTCCTGCATTTTCTATTGATTTAGCAAATAGAGAAGAGTAGGCTTTATTCCTTTTTTCTAGTTAAATAAAAAGGAAAATAAATTAGCAAGAAAAAAGGGATTACGATTAATTCAACTACAAAAATATATTGAGGCCACTCCCCAAAAACATCTAATAGTGTTGTTGCATCTGGTTTTCTGTTGGTGTAAAAATAATTAGAACCCAACAGGTAATTTATGATAAACATCAAAATCATGTAAAACTGCATTCCAATAAATGATTTAAATACGCTTTTTAGTGTAGGCCTCATTTTGTATATAAACGTTGCATACAACATAAATAAAACAAGTCCTGAATGAACAAACCAATATCTAAAAAAAGTAAAGTTTAGAAAATTATAGTCTGAGGGTGTAATTAATGATTGAAGCGTTCCTGCTAGAATTAAAAAAAAGAAGACTTCATAATAGATAAATTTTCTAGTAAAAGAAAGGACTGGAATAACCAATGCTAAAAAGCTACATAAATGAAGTGGAAGATCTTCCTGGTAATTAAAATCTTGCTTATAACTATTTAATATTGACCCAAAAATAACAGTTAAACTTATTGAAGATGCTATAATATTACCTGTTAAAAATTGAATTTGTTCCGATTGTTTTTTTGCCCAATAAATTAATATAATGCCCAATACAATTACAATAGCACTTATTAAAATATGTTGTCCCGAGAAAGGGACAAAATCTGCATTTTCGCTAAAGAAAAAATCATTCAATTGTAAGATATTTCTTACAAGGTATCACTTTTTTTTAATTATTTATTTTTGAGGCTAATAAGGTGTTTTTCAGTAGCATGGCTATTGTCATTGGGCCAACACCACCAGGTACAGGAGTAATATAAGCTGCTTTTTTTGAAACTTCATCAAATGCTACATCACCCAGTAAACGATAACCACTTTTTTTGCTCGAATCTTCAACTCTGGTAATACCAACGTCAATTACAGTTACGTTATCTTTGACCATATCTTCAGTTAAAAACTCAGGTATACCCAAAGCAGCTATAACTATATCTGCTTGTAAAGTAATTTCTTTTAAATTTTGGGTTCTACTATGAGTTATTGTTACAGTAGCATTTCCTACATTTCTTTTTTGGGAAAGTAATATACTCATAGGGCTTCCAACGATATGACTTCTTCCAATCACCACAACGTGCTTTCCTGAAGTTTCAATTTTATATCGCTCAAGCAGTTCAAGAATACCATACGGAGTAGCAGAAATGAAAGTAGGTAAGTTTAACGCCATTTTACCCACATTAGTTGGATGAAAGCCATCTACGTCTTTCTTAGGGTCTACAGCCATTAAAACCTTTTGCTCGTCTATGTGTTTTGGTAAGGGGAGTTGAACTATAAATCCATCTATTTCGACATTATTATTTAAATCATCGATTTTTGATAATAAAGAGGCTTCAGTGATATCCTCAGTTAATTCTATTAGGGTAGATAAAAAACCAACACGATTACAAGCTTTAACTTTAGCACCGACATAGGTTCTGCTTGCCCCATTATCTCCAACTATTATGGCAGCTAAATGTGGAGTTTTCTTTCCTTCTTTTTTTAATTGTAAAACTTCTAATGTTATTTCATCTTTGATTTCAGATGAAGTTTTTTTTCCGTCTAATAAAATCATTTTATTTAGTTTCAATTATTACTGCATTCCTTTCATCATTTGCATCATTTTTTTTCCTCCGCCTCCTTGCATCATTTTCATCATTTTACTCATTTGATTGAATTGCTTCATCAATTGATTTACTTCTTGAACGGATGTACCTGAACCCTTAGCTATTCTTTTTTTTCTACTGGCATTTATAGAAGTTGGTGTAGATCTTTCTGACGGAGTCATTGAATGAATTATAGCTTCTATACCTTTAAAAGCATCATCATCTATATCCACATCTTTCATGGCTTTTCCAGCACCAGGAATCATTCCAACAAGATCCTTCATACTTCCCATTTTCTTTATTTGTTGAATTTGAGATAAAAAATCATCAAAACCAAATTGATCTTTTGCTATCTTTTTTTGGAGTTTTCTAGCTTCATTCTCATCATATTGCTCTTGAGCTCTTTCAACTAAAGAAATAACATCTCCCATTCCCAAGATACGATCTGCCATTCTATCTGGATAGAATATATCAATAGCATCCATTTTTTCACCAGTTCCAATGAACTTAATAGGCTTGTTAACGACTGATTTAATTGATAAAGCAGCTCCACCACGAGTATCACCATCTAACTTTGTTAGTATTACACCATCAAAGTTTAAAATATCATTAAAAGCTTTTGCTGTATTCACTGCATCTTGTCCAGTCATGGCATCAACAACAAATAATGTTTCTTGAGGTTTTATAGCGTTATGAATGTTTGAAATTTCAGTCATCATTTCCTCGTCAACAGCTAAACGACCGGCAGTATCAATAATAACTACATTTTTAGCATTTGCTTTAGCGTGTTTAATAGCATTTAATGAAATTTCTACAGGGTTTTTATTCCCTTCCTCGGCATATACTTCAACTCCTATTTGTTCTCCAACTACTTGTAATTGATTTATTGCAGCAGGCCTATATACATCACAACCTACTAACAGTACTTCTTTTGTTTTTTTAGTTTTTAAGAAGTTAGCTAGCTTACCCGAAAAAGTAGTTTTACCTGATCCTTGTAAACCTGACATAAGAATTACTGTTGGGTTTCCTCCCAAGTTGATACCAACTACATCACCACCCATTAAATCAGTTAATTCGTCTTTAACTAATTTTATCATTAGTTGACCAGGATTCAATGTGGTTAAAACATTTTGTCCTATGGCTTTACTTTGAACTCTTTTGGTAAACTCTTTTGCAATTTTAAAATTAACATCGGCATCTAGTAATGCCCTTCGAACTTCTTTTAAAGTTTCAGCTACATTGACTTCAGTTATTTTACCATGACCTTTAAGGGTATGTAAAGCCTTATCTAATTTTTCACTTAAATTGTTAAACATAGGATTCTATTTGCTTTTTTTAAGAACAACAAATATAGAAAATACATGTATTTTACTAAAGGAAAAGAGCACTTAATCTTTTTTTTTGATTCTAGGTTTCCAATAATATTTTTTAATTTTAGGTACACTACTAAAAAGGATAACTTCATCTTTTTTTAATTGTAAATAATTTTTCAATGCAATGGAAATATTGAAGTTTTGATTCTGAACCTTAAGGTTATTATTGAAAAAGTAAGCTATTTATGTTTTGCTATTCATAAATCTTATTGTATTTTTCGGAACCATAAAGTCGTAAATGAAGAAAAATATCACAATTAAAGAATTATCTAAAATTTTGGAGGTTTCTATATCTACCGTTTCCAAGGCGTTAAATGATAGTTATGAAATTAGTGATAGCACAAAGGAGAGAATCAAATCAGCTGCAAAGCTTCACAACTACAAGCCTAATAAACTTGCTGTAAATTTAAAGTCTGGTAAAACCAACACAATTGGAGTTGTTTTACCTAGCATAAAAAATTTCTTTATGTCTAGAGTTTTAAGAGGTATAGATAGTGTAATTGCTAAATCTCAATATAATATTATCATTAGTATTACCAATGAATCTTACGATAAAGAAGTGCAGTCTGTACAAACATTATCTAATGGACTAGTAGATGCTATTATTATTGCTGTATCAGAGGAAACCCAAATTAAACAAGACTTTTCTCATTTAAATAGTTTAATTGGAGATACACCCTTACTTATGGTAGATAGAATTGTGAATTCTATTCCTTGTGATAAAGTACTGGTTGATGACTACAATGCTGTTTTTAATGCTGTGAACGAATTAATAAATGAAGGAAGAAAAAGTATTGCATTAGTTTCTAGCATTAATAATTTAAATGTAGGTAAGCTCAGAACAAAAGGATACAAAGCAGCTGTTGAAAATAAGCAGGATGCAATTATAGTTGAGGGCTCAGAGGAGTATTTAGAAAAAGAATTAACCAAACTAATTGATTTAAATACGATTGACGCTGTAATGGCTTTAGACCAAGAATCTTCCTTAGCAGCCTACAGAGTCGGTAAAAAGAAAGAAGTGTTATCAAATAAGAAGGTGGCTATAATAGGTTATGCTAGCAGAGTTATATCAGAGCATTTAACACCTAAACTTACCACTATTGACCAACATGGTAAAAGGGTAGGTTCTACGTCAGCTAGGCTCTTGCTAAAAAGACTAGATGAATTTGATGGAGAGCCAGAGTCTATTGTTGTAAATTCTACGGTTCAAAAAAGATTTACAAGTTAAATTCGAGTACACTAGAAATCTATTTAAATATTTTTTTTAGATTTTTTCATTAAACTTTAAAGCAGCTCCATTAATGCAATGCCTTTCACCAGTGGTATTTTTGGGTCCATCATCAAAAGAATGACCTAAATGACCCCCACATGTTACACATTTTAACTCAGTTCTTGCATAACCAATTTTATAATCTACATCCAATTCAACATTATTTTTAATGGCTCTATCAAAAGATGGCCATCCTGTTCCGGAGTCAAATTTGTGAGAAGAGTCATATAATGGTGTTTCACATGCAGCACAAACATAAATACCAACTTTTTTATTTTCGTTTAGAGGGCTTGTGAAAGGTCTTTCTGTTCCAGCTTCTCTCAAAACATAATATTGTAAACTGTTTAACTGCTTTTTCCATTCAGAAGCTGTCTTTTCTATTGCATATTTTTTCTCAACTTTTTTTTCAGATTTCTGAGCAACTCCAGAACAACTTATTAAAAAGGAAAGTACTATAATTGATGTAAATTTTTTCATGTATTTTGTTTTATAAAATTGATACTCTTTTTAATAACTTCTTCATTTCTTAAAATTTTTGTGTGTCCCAAAGTGTTAGTAATTAATAAACTTCCTTTATTTAAATTTTTACGAATTTCATAGGCACAACTGACAGGTACATCTCCATCAGTTTTATCATGAATCACCAGTACAGGAATATTAATTTTTTTTGCAACGGTACTACTCGAAGAATCATCAACTTTTATTTTCCATTTGTTCTCTAATCTAGATTGTATTAATTGTGCTGATTTTTTTTTCAAATTCAGGTTTTTAGAGAAATTTATGATGATGTCAGATATCTTGTCACCAGATCCAATAGCAATTAATGATTTAATAGTCAAAAACTTAGATACGGCTATATATAAGCTAGTAGCTCCGAAAGAATGCCCAATAGCAGCTTCAAATGGGCCATATGTCGTGTTTATTTTTTTGATTGTTTCTAAAAATTCAGGCATCATTGTAGTTTTTCCTGAGGATCTCCCATGAGCAGGCCCATCAAAAGAAATAACCATATATCCATTTTCTAATAACTTATCAGCAAAAGCAAACAATTGTGTACTTCTACCACACCACCCGTGAACTAATAACACTTTTTTTCTGGAGTAACCATAAGATAAAATTTCAATTTCTTTATTGATGCTGCCTATGAATAAACGCTTTTTTTGTGCGCTCTTCAACATGTATTGTTCTCGTTTTGGAATTGGATATTTTATGGGTGTTACAAATAACATCATTCCAAATCTACTTGATAACCTACTAGAAATTAATTCTAAGGATTTTGCGAAATACCTGACGGGTTTAGGAATAACTAAACTTGGAATTAATGTTTTTTTGTTTTCTAAAAGTTTCAATAATTTTTTGTGAGATAATTTGTTGAGTTTTCAAACTAAATTAATATGAAATAGCTACACAAAAATATGGAAATCTAGTTTATCATTTTATGGAACTCCATTACATATCAAATAATTATGAAAAATTTAAGGTTTACTAAATTTAAGTATATTGCATAATCTATTTACAGAGTATACAAACACAACTAAAAATTAAAAGTATAGTTTAGCTTTTAATATTAAATTTTAAATCGCAATTTACATGTTAAAAAAAGGAGATAAAAAGCTTATTAATGCCTGGGCATTTTATGATTGGGCAAACTCAGTTTATTCTTTAGTTATTGGAACAGCAGTTTTTCCTTTATATTATTCAAACATTACCGAAGGTGCTACTGTTTCTTTTTTGGGAACAGATTGGGAGCATCCAGACACTTTATATTCCTATGCTTTGTCCTTTTCATTCTTAGTGGTTGCTTTTTTGTCACCAATTCTTTCAGCTATTGCTGATTATACAGGAAATAAAAAACGTTTTCTTCAAATTTTTTGTTGGATAGGTTCTTTGTCCGTGATGTCCTTGTATTTTTTTGATGGAATTGACACGGTTTGGATAGGTATTGTTTTTACTGTTCTTGCAAGTATTGGTTTTTGGTCTAGTATTGTTTTTTACAATGCTTATCTTCCAGAGGTTGCTTTTCCTGAAGACCAAGACAGGGTGAGTGCAAAAGGATTTATTTTAGGGTATTTAGGTTCTGTTATCTTATTAGTAATAAATTTAGGAATGATATTGAAACCAGAATTATTAGGAATTACATCTGGTGCTGCATCACAAATATCGTTTGTTATGGTTGGTTTATGGTGGTTAGGTTTTGCACAAATCACTTTTAGAAGACTACCCAATAATATTTTTGATAAAAAACCAGAAAAAGACTACATATGGAAAGGGTTTAAAGAGTTAAAAATTGTTGGAAATGAAATTAAAAATTATCCAACATTAAAAAGATTTCTATATGCTTTCTTTTCTTTGAGTGTTGGAGTGCAAACCATCATATTATTGGCTACAATATTTGGTTCAACTGAATTAGGTCTTGGAACAGTTAATTTAATAATTACAGTTATATTAATTCAAATAGTTGCTATTTTTGGAGCTTGGTTTTTTTCCAATATTTCTGAACGTTACGGAAATTTTAAAGCATTAAAAGTTACAGTTTTAATTTGGGTGCTTGTATGTTTAGCAGCATTCAATCTTCACAAAGAATTACCAAATGTAGATATTCTTTTTTATGGTTTAGGAGGTGTTTTAGGGTTAGTATTAGGAGCCATTCAATCTTTAACCCGTTCAACGTATTCTAAACTTTTACCAGAAACTGAAGATCATGCCACTTACTTTAGTTTTTATGATGTTACTGAAAAAATTGCTATAGTTTTGGGAACTTTTGTTTATGGTTTATTGTATGCATTAACTGATTCTATGCAATGGAGTGTATTATGTTTGGCAATTTTTTTCATCCTATCATTTATCCTTTTGAATACGCTCAAGGAAACCAAGTTTGTAAAGTAATTTTTTATAATAAAAAAAACGCTGCAGAAAACTGCAACGTTTTTAAGAATTATGATTTTATATTATTGTACTTCAACACCTTGGAAAGTTATATTAAAATCTTCCTCTCCTCCTGTAGTAGAACCAAATTGATTAGAATCATCAGCGCTATCTGGCTCATGAACTAAAATAATTTGTAAATTTCCAGAACCTGCTGCTGCTGTAATCCAAGTTGTAGAAACCCCTAGACGAGTTCCATTAGCTCCAGCAAGATCACTAGCATCTCTAACCATTCCTATACCAAGAGTATTATTATATTTGAAAAAATGCTCATCTCCTTCAGGTATAATGTCGTTATTTAAAACATCATCTACATCACTAGGATCACTCTCATTAGTTATGTTTAGATCTAAAAAGTACGATTGTCCAGCTGTGAATGTACCATTAACACTATTTGTAAATGCTCCTTCTTGTCCATCTGGTGCTACGTTAGACATTATTACAACATCACCTGAATTAGCTGTATTGGTAAACGTTAAAGTTACATTTGTAATTAACTCTAATTCGTTTACTGGCTCTGGATTGTCGTCATCATCTTTACATGATGTAATTAACGTTAGGCAAAAAATTGCCATAATAAATAATTTAGTGGTTTTCATAAAATTTAAATAATTAGTATTCATTGTTTTAGTATTTAGTTTATTAGTATTCATAATTGTTAGTGTTTAATAATTTAGTTTTAATTGTAAAATAATATTTCTTCCTAATTCATCGGCAAAATATCGTAAGCTGTTTAAATAATTTCTATAAGAAGTATTGAAGACATTATTTACTCCTAATCCAATATTTAAGCTTGTTTTTTTGTTCATTTTAAGGGTTAATTCACTATGAAAATGTATGAGATGAAACCCTTGAGGAGGTGAACTTATATCTATTTCAAATCGTTCTCCTGTAAATTGATCTAATACTTCATAGTTGAAATTCGGAAACTCTTTCTGTTCAAAAAATAATTCAGATTTTAAACTAGCAGAAAAATTTAACCAATCTTCATTTTTATATATGATTTGATTTACAGAATTAAATGCTGGAATATTTATCAATGGCAAATCAGTTTTTATGTCATATCCTTTAATTAAGGAGGACTTGTTTTGCCATTCAAAATTTTTGGTTATTTCAAAAGCAACATTCGTGTCAATACCAAATAATTCAGCATTAGTCTGTTTGTATAGCCAAAGACCAAAAGCCCCTCTGTTATCTAAATTATCCTCATAAGGTCTCAGGTAGATATAATCTTTAATTCTATTGTAAAATACTTCGACTAAAAGATTAAATCTTGAATTATTGTAAGAATATGATGAAGCTATTCTATTAGCAATCTCTTTATTGAACCTTATATCTCCAATTTCAATTCTTGCAAGAGCATGGTGCAAACCATCACTAAATAATTCAGAGGCATTTGGTGGTCTACTTGCCAAACTGTAATTTAATATCATTTGACTATGTTCATCTATCGTATATTTTCCACCAAAAGATGCAGAAATATTATGATAATCAAATTTAGGGTTAGTTAAAAACTGAGTTTGAAATTCATCTATAATTAGGTCTGAAAAAATTTCATCATAACCGCTCTCTTCCCATCGTGATTTTAGATAAAACTTTTTAGCATCTATTCTATTGAAATCATAGCGTACACCAGCATCAACAGTTAAATCATCATTTATTTGCCATTCTGAAGTTGTATATATGCCAAAATCATATTTGTCATAGTCAGGAATTAAACGTCTAACTCCAGTGTCGGGGTTTGCAAAATTATCCTGATAACGCCCTAAAATTCCAAAATTCACTCGCTGCTCTAAATTAGAATCTAAACTTACATCAGCTAAAATGGTATGAGTTTGTAAAATTAAATCAACAGCAGGAATATTTCTTCTGTCTCCAATTCTAACATCAAACTCTTTACGTCTATTATTTTGATAGTCATATTGTAAATTAATTTTACCGAAATTTTCAAAACGTTTGTAATAGTTAGCTTTTATTAAATGATGTTTAATGTCTTGTTTAGGAACATTAATAGAATTGTTAAAACTTTCAATTACAATAGGTTGGCTAGAGTTTATCGCGCGTCTAAAATCAAAAAGATTACCAATATGGGATGTTCTTAGGATTCCAATTTCATTATCTAAATAACTATAATATAGTTCATAACCCGATTCAAATTTATTCTTACCAAATCTAACAGCTGCACTCTTAGATTCTAATCCAGTATTCGTTAAGTTATAATCTGGCGATTTAAAATCTCCATTTCTTTTATAGGCTGCCTGAAAATTTGCAAACCAACCTGTACTATAATTTTTATTTAGACTTGAGGTTATGTTATAGCCACGGCCATTTGTTTGTCCTCCAATAATGGTTTTTCCGAATAACGTATCACTTTTAATAATTCTACTGGGCTTTAATATAATCACACCTCCAACCGCGTCACCACCATATTGCAATACTCCAGAACCCTTAATCACAGATATTTGATTAACACTATTTATATCTATATTAGGTGCATGATCTATACCCCATTCTTGATCTTGTAAGCGAACATTGTTGGATACGATTAAAATTCTACTACTGTGTAAGCCATTTATTACAGGTTTAACGATAGTATTTCCGGTATTGATAGACGAAACACCAGGAATTTCTTTAATGGCATCTCCTAAACTTAAAGCGCTGTAACGCTCTATAATGTTGTTGTTAATAATGGTTTCTTGAGCAGTATTGGTTTTTTTATCAACTTTAGCATTTATATTTACTTCAGTCAATTCTTCAATATGATGTTCTAGTTTAACGTTTAAAAATGATAATTTATCAAGATTTATAGAAATAACTTTTGAGTCGCATGAAACATGAGAAACTACAACCCTAAATTTAGATGAACAAATCTTTTCAAAAATAAAGTCACCCTTATTATCGGTAACTGTATAGATATCTGAACCTTCAATTTTCAGGGTAGCACCTTGAATAGAAGATCCGTCATGAAAATCTTTTACATTTCCTTTAAGATTGAGGGAACAATTTTGACTTATAATTATGCTAGTAAAGCATAACATCAAGAAAGTCAAATAATATTTTTTTGACATTAGTTTTTTATTTTTAACTTTTTAAATGGTATTTATGAAAAGTTAAAAAAAGGGGGACCCCTTAATTTGAATGCTAATTTTTGATGATTAAAAAGAAATTGATAATTTTTTGTGTTTTTAATAGTAAACTTCTCTTCTGTAAAAAAGAATAGTTGATTTGGAATGGTTGCAAATGTTTTAATCTGCAGATGACAAAGTTCACATTTATAATCAATTTGATGAAAGTGATTTTCTTCTTGTGAAGAACAAATACGCTGTTCGTGTTTTTCAAAAGCATGAGAAAGTTCAATGCAAGAAGGAAGAACTAGAAATAAAATAAGTAATATGGCGTTATGTTTTCTAATTTTTTCTATGATTTCTTTTTTTTACGAATTTTCATATTCAATACTTCAACACCCAAAGAGAAAGCGATCGCGAAATATAAGTATCCTTTAGGAATTACACCTACAGATTGTTTAAATATTTCTAAATGTGATAAATGAGCTCCTTCTGCAATTAGCATAAAACCAATAAGTATAAGAAAAGAGAGCGCTAACATTTGGATGGTTGGATTATTATTTACAAATGTACTAACAGAATTTGCAAAAACCATCATTATTATCATTGAAATTATTACTGCGATTACCATAATAGTTAGTGCACCATCTAAGCCATTGGTCATTCCTACAGCTGTAAGAATAGAATCAAAAGAGAAAACAATATCAATTAAAATTATTTGTATGATGATATTTGTAAATGTGATCTTTTTCTTTGATGAACTAGAATTATTGTCGATTGAACTTTGTTCCATTTTATGATGTATCTCTTTAGTACTTTTGTACAACAGAAATAAACCACCAAGAAATAAAATAAAACTTTGACCTGTAAATGCAGCTTGAAACCATGAGTTTTGAATGGTCCAAAAAGGTTCTTTTAAGGCAATCAAATAAGAAACACTAAAAAGTAACAGAATACGAGTAATCATAGCTAAAGCTAGCCCTAGTAAAGTTGCTTTCTTTTGTTGTGTTTTGGGTAATTTATTTGCAGAAATAGAGATGAATATAATATTATCTATTCCTAAAATAATTTCTAAGAATGTTAGCGTTAATAGTGCAACCCAAGTATCTATTTGAAAAAATAATTCCATAATTTACTTTATTTTATATACTGTACCTTTTTGTTTAAATTCTGAAAATCCAATTTTAGCAGTAAAATCATAAGAAGAATCTGATAACTTATTAATTTGAACAAAAATAGGGTCTTTGTCGAGTTCTGTTTGAGG
>Ga0228634_1001517_pt1 | contig 13223 bp, 11 predicted proteins | sample 42DmetaG_FD_190063 | JGI IMG/M metagenome (GOLD analysis project Ga0228634, IMG submission 190063) | Seawater microbial communities from Monterey Bay, California, United States - 42D | ecosystem: Environmental > Aquatic > Marine > Coastal | place: USA: California | collected 2016-09-27 | reverse complement strand
TTTAGAATAGTATCTTCTACTAATTCAGCTGGAGATAAATTCCAAAATTGATTTTCTAAACCTTCTAAACCTAAAGATTTAGCTAAGTCAGCGTTTTTACCTTGTTTTCCAAAAATGTTCATACTATTTTTTGTTTTAAGCTTTAGCTTTACATTAAAGAGCAAAGTTAAAGTTTTTAAAAAAGAAATTCCAAAGTAATTGATAAAAATTACTCACAATTTAATAATGATAAATGTTAATACTTTTATTTTAATATTAAAAAAATATTATTTCAAACTAACCTATCATCTTAACCAATGCCTCTACTCCTTTCTTAATATTGTTTCGAACTTCAATTATAGAAGCATTCATCATGTAACAAGGAGCTGTAATTAACTTATTATCAAAGTCAATTAAAATATCCTCCACACTTTTATCAATAGACTCTACTCCTATTGACTCCATTCCATTCTTAAACTCTTCAATGGAATAAGGAGATTTTTCTAAAGTTGAACCTATCGTTAATTTTGGTTGAAAAAGTCCACCTTCAAAAGCTTTAGCTAAAACAACTGGACTGACACAGAGTGCTAGAATTGGCTTTCCGATATTTACCAAATTAATCAATAACAACTTTAATTCAGGTAATATTTTTCCTTCTGGACCTTCAAAAGCCCATTTAGTGAAGTTTTTAGCACTTCCAAATCCGCCAGGTATAACCAATGCATCCATCTCTCTCAAATCAACCTTATTAATATCTAAGACTTCACCTCTCGCAATTCTAGCAGACTCTACCAACATGTTACGAGGGGCTTTCTCTTCTTCACCTGTTAAATGATTGATTGTATGGTACTGAGGTTTGTCTATACTTATACAAAAATATTCTGCATTTGCTTCTTCAATAGCCAACATAGTAAGAACAGACTCCTGAATTTCTGCACCATCATAAACTCCACAACCAGACAATAAAACTCCTATTCTTTTCATTTTAATCTTATACTTTTTGTTATATCAACAAATATAAGTATTATGCTTTTTCAAATAATCGACTAAAAAAACTTATTGATACTTAATCAAAAATAATTGGTGTTTACCTGAAAGTGAAAAAAGCACTTAAATATTATATTAAAGCTAAATTGAATAAGTTCAATTAATCAACACAGATTATCTAAATATTAAATTAATTATTAAATTCGTGTCGGTTTAAAAACTATTTAACCTTTAAAAAATATTAAAATGAAAAAAATCATAGCAATATCTATTTTACTAATAGTTAGCACTATAACTGTTCAATCTTGTAAAAAAGGAGAGAATGACCCATTATTTTCATTAAGAACTAGAACCAATAGGTTAGCTGGTAACTGGAAAGTGGTTAAAGAAGAAATCAAAGAAACTATCACGAACAATAATATAGGTGATACTTCATATGTTATAAATTCCATTTATAATGGTACCTATAAAGCTACTTCAACAACCTACTCTACTGATGAAACAACTTTTATAATCAAAGATACAGTTTATTACAGCGAAGAAATAAAGTTCAATAGTGACGGCTCCTATTTTAAATCATTCGTGATGACTGATTTATCTAACACTCTAGAGTATGAAGGAAATTGGATCTTTCTTGGAAAAAGCGATGCTAATGAATTAAAAAATAAAGAAGCAATTTTACTTACAACTACAAGGCTTCTTCAGACTGATGGAACAACAACTACTATTGACAACTTTACAAATACTGATGGATCTACTTATGTAATAAATCAGTTGAAGAACAAAGAATTAATCCTAACAGTTGATAAATCCTACAGAAGCGATGAAGGACTAAATCTTCGAAATTTGTCTGTAAAAACTACATTTGAAACAAAATAATTGAATTAAAAAAATTCTAAAAAATCAAATTTAAAAGCGCTTCTTAGCGCTTTTTTTTATAAAGAAAAACTAATAATTAAAAAGGTTACATCATTATTAGTTAGTTTTGTACTCATTAAAAATTAGAATAATTAATCCCTTGGATAGGTTATGAAAACGAAAACTCTTAAAAAAAATAAAGTCAATGTTGTTACTTTAGGTTGTTCAAAAAATACTTTTGACTCTGAAGTACTTATGGCTCAGTTAAAATCAAATGAATTTGATGTTGAGCATGAATCGACTTCTGATGATGCTGAAATCGTTATCATTAACACTTGTGGATTTATTGATAACGCCAAACAAGAATCAATTGATACAATTATTCAATACGTTGATGCGAAAGAGGAAGGATATGTAGATAAAGTCTACGTTACTGGTTGTTTATCTGAGAGGTATAGAGAGGAATTACAAACAGAATTTCCAGAGGTAAATGCTTTTTTTGGAACTAGAGAACTCCCTCGTTTATTAAAAACGTTAAAAGCAGATTATAAACACGAATTGGTTGGAGAGCGTATCTTGACGACGCCATCTCATTTTGCTTACTTCAAAATTGCTGAAGGTTGTGATAGACCATGTTCATTCTGTGCTATTCCAATAATGAGAGGTAAACATGTCTCTACTCCGATTGAAGAATTAGTAGAAAGTGCTAAAAGTTTAGCAGCTAAAGGAGTTAAAGAGTTAATGCTAATCGCTCAAGATTTAACTTACTATGGTTTAGACATCTATAAAAAAAGAAACCTTGCTGAATTAATAGACAAATTATCTGAAGTAGAAGGAATTGAATGGATACGTTTACACTACGCATTCCCTTCTGGATTCCCGATGGATGTTTTGGATGTAATGAAAAACAAACCAAATGTTTGTAACTACATCGATATGCCACTTCAACATGGCTCTACTAAAATTCTTCAAGCTATGCGAAGAGGGATAACAAGAGAGAAGACAGAAGATTTAATCACTAAAATTAGAGAACAAGTTCCTGGTATTGCGTTAAGAACAACTTTGATTGCTGGTTACCCTGGTGAAACCGAAGAAGATTTTCAAGAAATGTATGAATTTGTTGAAAATAGCAGGTTTGAACGCTTAGGAATTTTCACTTATTCTCATGAAGAGAATACACATGCTCACAATTTTGAAGATAATGTACCTGAAGACGTTAAGCAAAAAAGAGCTGACATTATCATGGAACTTCAAGCGGGTATTAGTTATGAACTAAACCAAGAGAAAGTAGGAAAGCAATACAAAGTACTTTTTGATAGAGCGGAAGGTGATTATTTCATAGGAAGAACTGAATTTGATTCTCCTGAAGTAGATAACGAAGTATTAGTAAAAAAGTCAGAAGGCTATATCAGAATTGGTGATTTTGCTGATGTTATCATAACTAGCGCCGACCACTATGACCTTTATGGAAAACTAGTAAATTAAAAACTATTCTAAACATAAATAAACCAGGTTAAGAACAAATCTTAATCTGGTTTTTAATTTCCAGTTATAATTAACTTATTGTGAACAGTTACATTTTGTTCTAACTCTAAAACAAGTATGTAATTCCCTTTTTCAAGATTAGAAAGGTTAATCTTTTTCAAGTGTTGATTATTCAAATCCTTCTCTTCGTAAAATAAAATACCATCTAACCCATAGGCTGATATAGTATTAATTTTCAAAAGGCTAGATTCTACTGTTATCCCTTTTCCATTAGTTGGATTAGGATAGACCAATACTCCAAAACCCGATGATAAAACCTCATCAACAAGCACTAAACTGTCAGCAACAACATAACCAGAAGTTATTGGATAACTATCGTTTCTTCCAATTTTAAGAAGGGAAACATTGTTCCCTCCTGCTCCATAAAATTCATTTGTCCCTACCAATATCGCTCCACCATCATTAGTTGGGATTAACTGACTCCCTACTTCCTCTCCTACATTTGCAAAATTACAACCTGAGTTATCATACAATAAATTTGCTTTGGCTCGAATGATAAAAAAGTCTAACCCTCCTGGGTAAGTCCCACTATTTTCTCCGTTATAACCAATATAAAACTTATCTAAATCTCCATATTTAGTAATAAGTTCATGACTATCGTACCCTTCCTTATAAAAAACAAATTCCGTATTTAAGACACCGTCAAAATCCATAATTCCAGAATAACCTTCATAGTTAGAAACGGTATCGTTATAATACTTTCCAACTACATGAACCATAGAATCAATAACGGTTAGATCTTTAAACCAATAGTTACCATCATTTCCGTATTCTTTTGACCATAAAACCGTTCCATCAATATGCATTCCCGTCAAATAGCCTTTTGAACTTAGAGAATCAGAGTTGAAGAAGGAACCTCCAATGATGACTGTTGAATCATTTAACAAGTCGACAGTATTGGCAATATCATCTCCCTCACCACCTATTTGTTTTGTAAAAAGAGAGTCCCCGTCCTTATTTATTCTTAAAATATAAATGTCTTCATCACCATTCGTATTAGAATTGGTTTGACCGACAATAATTTGACTAGAATCACTTAGTAAGATTGCGTCGTTTGTTTTTTCCCAACCAGATCCACCATATGATTTCTCCCAAATAAGTGAACCTGATAAATCGGTTTTAAAAACATAAACATCATACCCTCCATTACCAATAGAATTAGTATATCCAGATACATAGAAGCCATCTCCAGGACTATAAAGCACTCTTCTCGCTCCATCCTCTTCAGTACCTCCGTATGGCAATGACCATTGGTACTCTCCAACACTATCCACTTTTAATAAAAACGCTTGTGAAGGACCATCCGTAAAACTACTTGAAGTACCAGTAACAATAAAACTTGAATCTTCTAATTGTGCTACTCCTTCTCCAAAATCGTAACCATTATTACTATAAAGCTTGTAAAATGCATTTTGAGCATTCACCTGAAAAGCTGATATAATCAACAGTATGAGTAATATTAAATTGCGCATCTCATTTGTATTAAAAGTGATTTACCCAGACCTTTTCTAGCAACTAACCCATATACATCATTAGTTGAAATCCCTATGTTAAATTTAGAGAAACGAGCGTTTAGAATAACCGAAACTCTTGGTCTCCCAAATCCACCAACAGTTAGATGAGAAGCTACATTATATCTTTCATAAAAGTTGTACTGAGCTCCAATAAACATTAACGGTGCGTATTCTTTTAAATTATAAACCCTTACTCCAAAATAAGATTGAAGTTTATTTTCAGATTGACTATCTGTCATTTTAGCAATTTGAATAAAGCCTGGAAGAAGTAGACTTTTCTTATTATTCTTTGGATTAATCCCTAAAGTATCCAACACTTCAAAATCATCTGTAAAAATAGTTCCTTCGCCATACAATTGATTAAACGTTAAACCCTGATAAGTATAGCTCGTATCAATAGCATAACTTTCAACATTATTATACAGTTGAGCAAAACCTAAGTTTTTCCCTAGGACCTGAAAATTCATACTTTTACCTCCCTGCATTGGAACAGGGAAACGAAGGTCTAGATCTACACCAAATCCAAATCCTTTGTCAAATCGGCTACCAGTAGTTCTGTTGTATTCTAACTGTGTTTCTAAATCTATTTGAGAAAAGTCTGAAGATTGTTCTAAGCCTAAAGTAGAAATTTCAGCCTGAGTGTAATTACTAATATTAAAATAATTCAACGAAATAGAAGACTTACTTTTAGGAGAGATGAAGCCCAAACCTATTTTTTGAAAACCTAATGAATAAAATTTCGTTCCTGATAAATCAGCTGAATTATTATCCAGTTTTGTATTTCCATCAAAAACTAATTGAAATAAATCTTTACCATATACAATACCACCTATGAAAGAATTTTCTAGATTTATTAAAAAGCCATATTTTTTCTTCTTACCTATTAAACGATTGAAGTTTTGATATTGAAATTGCAACGAAGCATCAAAGCCAAGTCTATTAATTTTTAAATGGTTCTGTAAAGAGTTTTGAATTGAAGAATTGGAAATATTACCTCCAAAAAGCAACTTACTAACCACTTGATTTTGAATAGCATTTCCTGAATACTCACCTATACCATTTAAAAAGAAAATCTGCTTAAAAGCTGTTGTATCTAATTCGTCTTTTAAATATTGTTGTGAAAAACAAGTAGAGAAAAAACTAAATATTACGATTAATAATATATACCTCATCAATAGCTATTTAAAAGGTGAACATCTCCATTTAATCTAACTCCTAAAAAAGCACCTTCTTGAATAGCGTATTTTTTATTAGTCCCATCCAAAGGGTCAGGGGAATTAAAAACAGTATTGACTTCAATAAACTTTACTTCATTTAATTGATTAAACATTATTTCACCTAACTCTACAGTTAATTGTGAAGTATGGTATTGCACATTATCTGTTGTAGTCAAATTACCAAATAAAGAAGATTTAATTTCTCCAGTAGCATTCGTTTGATAGAGTTCATTTTTATTCTGATCTAAAAAACGAAGTTCTATGTGCCCACTAAATGGAAATGCATTATTTGCTTCTAAAATAAGTTGACCTTTTTGAGCATGTGTTTTATCCATGTTTTGAGTAATCGAAAAATCAAACGTATCTTTTAACGTTAATTGATTAAAGCCAACTTTCAAAGGAATATCAATAGCAGCCTCCACTTTTAACTCGCTTTCCGGAAACATTTCGTTCCAACCTCCGGAAGTGTTCCCCCAAGGGTTAATAGCAATTTGATAGCCTACTTTTTGCTTTGCTCCTAAATGCTCAATATAATTTACCAAGTTACTATTTTGCTCATTGAATAAAATAGAATGGTAACTACTAACCAAAGTACTCCATGAACCTGTAGCTGGATCTATATTAAAAGGAATACCGAAAACAAAACCATTTTCTCCAGTAGAAGATAACCGAAGTGTTTGACTTGAATTATTTTCACTTTCTACCATATTAATTGTGGACTTAGCAGGTAACTTCATTCCATTTTTAACTCCTAGATTGATAGAAGCTTTATCCAAAGCTAGAACCCCCGAAGCAATATTGTTTAGAAAATCAATATTCATATCAATAGTATCTGAAAAAACTTGGCCTCCAAAATACCCCCTCGCATAATCTACCTTGACATCTTTTAACTCAATATATATTTTCACCGTATCTTCTTGTGTCATCGTAACTACTCCTCCATTAATATCTGTCGTGACATCTATCTTAGTTTGAACCAAATTGGATCCACCACCTGAGATACCTGTCAAATCCATATCAAATCCAGAAACATCAATTACAGTAGTTTTAGTACCTGGGTTAGTAGCTGTTCCAGACGGAACTTCATAATTTTCAGAAAAAGGTATACCATTATGGATAACACCTGGCATACTTACGGTATATATAATCTTATCGGAAAGGTTATTCTCAATCTTAATATTCAATTTACCATCCGAAACCCGCATTTTCTTAATATCTGCCTCTTCAATTTGAAAATCATGTTGATCTAAATCTCCTTCTATTGTTATACCTGGCGGCAGATTTGCTTGTGCAAATGGAAGATTATAGGTGATGAATAAGGTAGTATCAGGAATTACAACAACATCTGACAATTTTAAGTCTAACAAAGTTTGTTCGGTTCTAACAGAATAATTTCCTTCTGTATCTACAACTAAAATGGAGTCTAACACTAAATTATCTAGAGTAAGTGTATCGTTCACAATCGGTAATTGCCACTGACTATTCCAAGTAGTTTTTTCTTTTTTACAAGAAAAAAAGCTAACCATTAAAACCAATAAAAGAATTAAAAACCTCAAACTATTTTATGCTTTTTCTAAAATTGTTGCATATCCTTGACCAACTCCAATACACATGCTTACCAAAGCGTATTTTTTACCCGTTTTTTGTAACTCTAAAGCGGCAGTATGTAAAATTCGAGCTCCTGTCATTCCTAGTGGGTGACCTAAAGAAATTGCTCCACCATTTGGATTAATCCTAGGATCATCATCCGCTACACCTAATGCTCTAGTACACGCTAAAACTTGCGCTGCAAACGCTTCGTTTAACTCTAAAACATCCATTTGATCTAAAGTCAAACCAGTTCTTTCAAGCACTTTTTTAATTGCATTTACAGGTCCAATCCCCATGATACGAGGTTCAACACCTGCAACAGCAGCTCCAACAATTTTAGCCAAAGGTTTTAAGCCATTTTTCTCAACAGCTTCTCCTGACGCAATCAACAAAGCTGCTGCTCCATCGTTTAAACCTGAAGCATTTCCAGCGGTAACCGAACCCTCTTTTTTGAAAGCTGGTCTTAAACCTGCTAAGGTCTCTTTTGTTGTCGTTGGACGAGGAAATTCATCTTGTGAAAAGATGATGGGATCTTTTTTTCTTTGCGGAATAGACACCGAAACAATTTCTTCCGCTAAACGTCCAGAATTGATTGCTTTTGCTGTTTTTTCTTGCGACCAAGCAGAAAAAGCATCTTGCGCTTCTCGTTCAATCCCATATTTTTCTACTAAATTTTCAGCAGTCATTCCCATAGAATCTGTTCCATAAACCTCATCTAACTTAGGATTAATAAAACGCCAACCAAAAGAAGAGTCGAACATTTGCGCATCTCTACCAAAAGGAGTAGAAGCTTTCGAAATCACCCAAGGACCACGTGTCATGTTTTCTACACCACCAGAAATATAGATGTCTCCTGCTCCATCCTTGATTGCACGTGCTGCGTTAATTGTTGCAGCCATACCAGAAGCACATAAAATATTTACCGTTTCAGCACTCACTTCTGTCGGTAGACCTGCCAACAAACTTGCCATACGTGCAACATTACGGTTATCTTCACCCGCTTGGTTAGCACAACCAAAAACAACCTCTTCAATTTCAGAAGGGTTAATTTTAGGGTTTCTTTCCACTAAAGTTTTAATAACCAATGCAGCTAAATCATCTGGACGAACTTTTGATAGCGTTCCTCCAAAATTTCCAATTGGAGTTCTAACTCCATCAACAATATATACTTCTTTCGACATAATCTAAATTTGTAGGTTAAATATAGTAAATTAGTTTTAGTTATTGGTTTCGAGAGCCTCAACCTGCATTTGAGAACTTTAATCTTCAAAAGAAAACTTCAACCCACATACAAGATTATACAACAACATTCTAGAATTTCAAAAAAAGTATTCAAAGCAGCAGTTATAAAAGCAAACATCCACAAAAAGGTAACCGTTCATAGTTTGAGGCATTCATTTGCTACTCTCCCGATTTGTATCAGGATTAGAGAATGGAACTAATCTAAGATATATACAAAGCTTATTAGGTCATTCAAGTAGTAAAACAACAGAAATTTACACACATGTTATAATATAAAACAATTGTATAAAACTTTATCGATATGAAGCATAATGCCGATATAATTTGAAAATAGGCTAATTCATTGGGCTATGATGAATACATAATCGGTATCACAACAAAAGGGTTTGATCAATTGAAAAGTCCGATGGATAATTTGGAAATTTAAAAGCTAAAATCAATAAAATAGTTACTTTTACTTTTGAAACTTTAGTACATTTAAATTAAAACAATGAATTATTCAAAAATTAACATTAAGAGGTTAATGATATATCCGACAAAAAAAGAATATATCACTGAATATGAAGTTATTAAAACAAAATAAACCACTAAAGATAAAGCGGAAATATACACAATATGTGTTTAGCCAATCGTTCTCTGAAATGTAGTCAACAAAAAAAACAATGGATAAACTAAAGACATTTTTACAATCATTGACTCCGATTTCGGACGAAGAATTTGAATATTCTAAAAATAATTTCTCAATAATTCGCTTGAAGAAAGGGGATTTTTTCATTGAACAAGGAAAAATTTGTAGGCACATTGCCTTCATAAATCAAGGAATTTTAAGAACCTATTATTACAATGATAAATCAGAAGAAATAACTGCTTGCTTTCGAACAGAGCTAAACTTGGTGAGTTCATACAAAAGTTTTATACTCCAAGAACCTTCTTTACTTTCAATCATTGCATTGGAAGAATCCGAACTAATCGTAATCGATTACGACAACTTGCAAAATCTTTATGACACCAGCACTTCTTGGCAAAAAATAGGTAGGTTGGTAGCCGAAAGTGAATACTTAACAATGGAACAATATGCCTCTGTTCTAAGCAACGAATCTGCAAAAGAAAAATACTTGAGATTGGCGGATGAACAGGCAGAAGTTATACAGAAAGCAAATGTTGAGCATATTGCTACCTACTTAGGTGTTACTCGTAGAACATTGTCAAGAATTAGACAAGAAATCTCCAGTTAGTATTTTAGGACATTTGTCCTTTTATACCACTTTAAGTTACAATAACTTTGTACGTGTATGTGATTATCGAATACATTGAGCAATTGTACTACTGACTGATAATAGAGAAGATGAAGAAAAAAATAGCTTATATAACAGGGTTGATAATTCTTGTTATTATTTCTTGCCGAAAGGAAGAATTCAATAGAGATATTGAAATACTTAACTTTAACTTCCCCAAAACAATCGTTTTTGAAGATAGCCTTTCTTCATATAGTATTTTTCAGGGTAACCTTGCTGATTTAGAACCCTCTATTGGATATGAGTTACTAGAATTAAGTTCCGTACTTTTTACTGATTATTCTCATAAACAACGTCTTGTAAAAATCCCTACAGGAACACAAATGACTAAATCAAACGATGGAACAATTGATTTCCCAAACGGAACAATATTGACCAAGACCTTTTTTTACTACAATGATGAGAGAGATACGACATTGGGTAAGAAAGTGGTAGAAACAAGACTGGAAATCAAAGAAAATGATGTATGGAATGTAGCAACATACATTTGGAATGAAAATCAAACAGATGCCGTTCTAAAGTTGGATGGATTAGATACTCCTATTTCTTGGATAGATGAGAATGGTATTGGTCGTTCAACAATTTATCACATTCCGACTGAAAATGAATGTATGACCTGTCACCAATCAAACTCCACAATGACACCGATTGGGCCGACATTGAGAAACTTAAATAGAGCAGTCGAAAGAAATGGCAACGTTCTAAATCAGCTAACCTATTTGCAAAATGAAGGTGTCCTAAATTCTTTTCCGATTGACCAAGTTGGTCATATTGTAGATTATAACAATTCAAATGCCTCATTAGAAGATAGAGGACGAGCATATTTTGCAATGAATTGTGCTCATTGTCATAACCCAAATTCTTGGGAAAGAGCAGCAGAACGGGAATTTGATTTTAGGTATGAGACACCACTTAGTCAAGCTGGAATTCTTTACGACAAAGACAAAATAAAGAGAGCAATTCAAGACCAAGAAATGCCCTTAATTGGAACAACAATGTTAGACGAAGAAGGAGTAAACCTAATGATTGAGTATTTAGACAACCTTTAGTTAGCACCTAAAATAGAAAGACAGCAGAGAGAATCGAGTAGACGGCTGACGGATACGAAACACGCACACGGCGCCCCATAAACATCTAAAAGCGAAACAAACCATCGTTTTCGTAGTCGTTCCAATGTAATGGTTGTTATTAAGATTGGACTTTTTTCAAGAGGTTATTTACGAGTTTGTTATTTATTATTATTTGTACTCATTAATGCTTCGCAATTGTTTTTACTAAATTTGAACTTATTCAAGAAAATTATGGGGTTTAATATATCTGGATTAGTGATTGATCGAAATTACGATAACCATTTTACAGAATTACAGAATGAATTAGGTTGGAAACTTGAACTAGAATGTGAAATTGATTTTGAAACAGCTTCTGAAAATTGGAAAGAGGACGATATTTGCGATGTTTACTTTTCAGAAAAAGGAACATTAATATTTCTTAATTCGGATATGTGTGAGGAGCCATTTTGTTTAAAAAAAGACAATACTTTCACTATCTCTGAAACATTCATGCTGTTTAATCTTTATTAACTTGAAAAAGGTGTTCTAGAGCGTTCTATACTGGAAGTAGAAAACAACCGCATAAACGATGAAGGTGAAAAACTTGATGTTGAAGAAAATATAATGGACACCTCAGAAATTATATGGAAACAAATAGAAACTAGCTTAGGAGAAAGCTTTTGGGATATTGAACCTGATGTAAAAGTAAAGCGATACCGTTTTGTGAAAACAGACAAACAGAAAATCGTAGAAACGAAACAAAAAGTAGTAAACGAAGAAAAACAAAGTGAGCCTAAAAAATGGTGGAAGTTATGGTAATGAAAGTTCGACTGTTTAAAATAATAAACTCATACATCCTTATACCTATATTATGCTTATATTAAGTAAAAAAAGAAGTTTACTTTTTTAACATACAACTATTGATTATGAAAATATTATTAACTGGTGCTTCAGGCTATATCGGAAAACGACTTTTATCCGTATTAGTAGAGAACAGTCATGAAGTCATCTGTTGTGTTCGGGATAAAAAACGATTTTCTTATCCAAAATCGCTCAACCCGATGGTTCAAGTTATAGAAGTAGATTTATTAGACTCCTCTTCTTTGAAAAATATACCTAAAGATATTGATGGCGCTTTTTACTTGGTGCATTCGATGTCTAACTCATCCGATTATTTACAATTGGAAAAAGCCTGTGCTGTTAATTTCAGGAATGCAATTAATGAAACGAATGCACAACACGTTGTTTACTTGAGTGGAATTGTGAACGAAGAAGCTTTATCAGAACACTTAAACTCAAGAAAGAATGTTGAAATAGAATTAGGAAAAGGAAAATACCCTCTTACCACTTTAAGAGCAGGAATAATTGTAGGTTCAGGAAGTGCTTCCTTTGAAATAATACGTGATATTGTTGAAAAACTTCCTGTAATGATTACTCCGAAATGGCTAAAAACCAAATGTCAGCCTATTGGTATAGCAGATGTCATAAAGTTTTTATCTAAAAGCATTTTAAACCCTAAAACGTACCATCAAAACTTTGACATTGGAGGTCCAGATATACTTTCCTATAAAGAAATGTTGCTAGAATTTGGAAAATCTAGAAACCTTAAAAGGTATATCCTAACGGTTCCTGTAATGACTCCCAAGTTATCTGCTTATTGGCTATACTTTGTCACATCTACTTCTTACAAACTTGCTTTAGCTTTAGTAAGTAGTATGAAAGTCGAAGTTTTATGCAGAAATAACGACATTAATAAGGTCTTAAATATTGAGCCTATTAGTTACAAAGAATCCTTAAAAAGGGCCTTTAGTAAAATTGATAGAAACGAAGTTGTTTCTAGTTGGAAGGATGCATTCATAAGCAGTGGTGTAAAATTCAATATTTCTGACTTTATCGCTGTTCCTTCCTTTGGGTGCTTTAAAGATAAAAGAGAAGAAAAGTTCGTTG
>Ga0228634_1001514_pt1 | contig 13245 bp, 10 predicted proteins | sample 42DmetaG_FD_190063 | JGI IMG/M metagenome (GOLD analysis project Ga0228634, IMG submission 190063) | Seawater microbial communities from Monterey Bay, California, United States - 42D | ecosystem: Environmental > Aquatic > Marine > Coastal | place: USA: California | collected 2016-09-27 | reverse complement strand
TGTGGTGCCCAGAAGAGGACTCGAACCTCCACTCCCTTGCGAGAACTGGCACCTGAAGCCAGCGCGTCTACCAATTCCGCCATCTGGGCGCAATCACATCGTGTGGGCGGAGTATGCTTGCTGAGCGGGGGTGTCAACGAGATTCGCTCAGGTTTTCTACAAAAACCTGCCAGCCCCCCAATATGACCCGCGACCCCTTGCGCCTTGCTCGTGACTAGGGCTGCGGATATGTCCAACGTGAACGACCAGAGCGAGAGTGTTATCATCATGTCCAAGCTTGTGACAATCTTCGGCGGGTCCGGCTTTGTCGGGCGCTACATCGCACAGCGTCTTGCCAAGGAGGGTTGGCGCGTGCGCGTTGCGGTCCGTCGTCCGAACGAAGCAATGTTCGTAAAGCCATATGGTGCCGTTGGGCAGGTGGAGCCGATCCTAGCAAACGTTCGGGATGACGCCTCGGTGGCGGCGGCGGTTCAGGGCGCCGATGCGGTGGTAAACTGCGTCGGGATCCTCAGTGAAGCTGGCAAAAACAAGTTTGATGCCATTCAGCATGAAGGTGCGGCGCGCGTGGCGCGGTGCGCGGCCGAAGCGGGTGCCGCGACGTTTGTGCAAATCTCTGCGATTGGCGCGAATGAGCGCTCCAAGAGCGGTTATGCCGAGAGTAAGGGCAGGGGTGAGGCTGGCGTTTTGGCCCATTTCCCCAGCGCTGTAATTCTGCGGCCTTCGATCATTTTCGGGACCGAAGATCAGTTCTTTAACCGTTTCGCGACGATGGCACGGTTTCTGCCGATCCTGCCGGTCGTTGGTCCGCAGTCAAAATTCCAGCCAGTCTATGTGGATGATGTTGCTGCCGCGGCCGTCAAGGGTGTGACAGGGGCGGCCAAGCCCGGCATCTATGAATTGGGTGGCCCCGATGTTGAGACGTTCAAGCAGTTGATGGAGCGGATGCTGAAGGTCGTGCGCCGCCGTGCTTTGATCATGACCGTACCGTTCTTTGCGGCGCGCATCATGGCTGCTGTTCTCGACTTCCTACAAATTGCCTCGCTTGGTCTATTCACCAATTCGCAGATTACGCGCGATCAGGTAAAGCAATTGGCAAATGACAACGTCGTTTCACCCGATGCGATGTCATTCGCTGATTTGGGGATTGAGCCGACGGACATGGACGCCGTGCTTGAAACCTATCTTTGGCAGTTCCGGCCTAACGGCCAATATGCCGAAATTATGGACAGCGCCAAGCAGTTGCGCGGCGACGACTAGGTATAGGCGACCGCTAGCAGGATGATGCCCAGCAGTACGCGGTAGATCACGTAGGGCGTAAAGCTGACGGATCGCAAAAGCCGCATCATCAGGCTCAGCGCCAATAGTGCGGATAAAAATGCAAAGACGGCGGCAATGGCGCCGTCTTTTGCCGTTTGGAGGTCCGCGTCCGCCGCAACCTCAAGCCCGACAAGCGTGCCGGAGGCAATAATCGTCGGGATCGACATTAGCATTGCAATCCGTGCAGCGCCTTCACGGTCGTAACCCAATAATCGAGCGCCCGTGATGCACGCACCGGACCGAGATGTGCCTGGGATGAGAGCGACGGCCTGCCACAAACCCAACGTCCATGCGTGTTTGATTGTCCAGCTGCCCGCGGGCCGCGTTGCCGGGCCCTTTTGATCCGCCCAGTAGAGCACGATCCCAAAGATCAGCATGGTCCAACCAATCACCGCCATCGATCGCATCGCGTCGTCTAACCCGGTTAGGTTGAGGGCCAGCCCTGCGAGGATCACCGGGATCGTCGCGATGATCAGGCACATCGCCAAATTGGCCTCGGCGGTTTTTTCGGCCCGCGCAAGGTGGGTTATGCCTAAGGCGGCACGTTTCACATCCGCCAGGAAGTAGGTGACGACCGCAGCCAATGTGCCGACATGAACGGCGACGTCGATAGCCTGACCTTGATCCTTCAAGCCCGTTAGCTGTGGCAGAAGCACCAAATGCCCGCTGGAGGAAACCGGCAGGAATTCGGTGATTCCCTGAATTATTGCGATCAAGAGGAGGTGAAATAGAGGCATAGGTCAGTGTTGCTTACTTAAAAATTAAGAATGAGAGGCGTTTTTCGGCGAGCGCAGATGAAATACTTATAAATAGGTCACTAGTTCTGACTTTTCTTTGATCGACGGCTCGCATATAGCGATGCTTCAGGCAGATGTGAGGAGGCTCCCCCATGGCGACCCAGAAGATGTTGAAGTTTGTGACGCTGGATCGGGCGACTCCGGAGAAACGGGGGGCCGAGGCCCGCAAAGAAGACTTCGGTGAGATTTACCGGCAATATGCAGCCGAGCAGGCTGAGGCGCAAGCGAGCCGCTGTTCGCAGTGCGGCGTTCCCTATTGCCAAAGCCACTGCCCGCTGCACAACAACATCCCAGATTGGCTTCGCCTGACGGCTGAAAACCGGCTGGAAGAAGCGTATCGTGTGAGCCAAGCCACCAATACCTTCCCCGAGATTTGTGGCCGCATTTGCCCGCAGGACCGCCTGTGTGAAGGCAATTGCGTGATTGAGCAATCCGGCCACGGCACTGTTACTATTGGCGCTGTTGAAAAATACATCACCGACACCGCGTTCGAAGAGGGTTGGGTTGACCCCATCGCGCCCTACAAAGAGCGGCCCGAAAGCGTCGGCATCATCGGTGCGGGCCCTGGCGGGCTTGCGGCGGCAGACGTGCTACGTCGTCAAGGCGTGCAGGTTACCGTCTATGACCGGTATGACCGCGCGGGCGGCTTGCTGACCTATGGTATCCCCGGCTTTAAGCTGGAGAAAGACATCGTTCTGCGCAGAAACAAGCAGTTCGAAGAAGGCGGCGTGACGTTCAAACTGAATTGCTCTGTCGGTGAAGACATTTCCTTTGCGGAGATCCGCGCGGCTCATGACGCTGTCATCATCGCGACAGGCGTCTACAAGACGCGCGACCTTCAGGGGCCCGGTTCGGGCGCCGATGGGATCGTACGGGCGATTGACTACCTCACGGCTTCGAACCGCAAAAGCTTTGGCGATGCAGTGCCCGAGTTTGACAGCGGTGAGCTGAACGCTGAAGGCCGCAAGGTTGTTGTCATCGGCGGCGGTGACACGGCGATGGACTGTGTGCGTACCGCCATCCGCCAAGGCGCCGAGAGCGTTAAGTGTCTGTACCGCCGTGACCGCGCAAACATGCCCGGCTCGCAGCGCGAAGTCGCCAATGCCGAAGAAGAAGGCGTGGAATTCGTCTGGCTCACCGCGCCCAAGGGCTTTGCCGGTGACCCTGTGAATGGTGTGATGGTGCAGAAAATGCGTCTTGGCCAACCCGATGCCACTGGCCGTCAGGTGCCTGAGGTTATCGAAGGCGCGGACTACGTCGAAGAAGCCGACCTTGTGATCAAAGCCTTGGGCTTTGAACCCGAAGATCTGCCCGCGTTGTGGAATGAGCCAGAGCTGGAAGTGACCCGCTGGGGCACTGTCAAAGCCAACTTCCGTACCCATGAAACACCAATGGAAGGTGTCTATGCCGTGGGTGACATCGTGCGTGGTGCCAGCCTTGTGGTTTGGGCCATCCGCGACGGTCGCGAAGCTGCCGAAGCCATTTTGGAAAAACTCAACGCTGCCGGAGCATCGGTCGCCGCTGAGTAAGTGCTAAATCGCGGAACGGCGCATATGCGCCGGACTCTCCCGCAATCCTGCTGACAATCTCGCGTGGCACAGCCGCGCTGCAACTGAAAAGGACCTCATCCTATGACCAAATATGATCAAGCCTGGGTCGCTGCTGAGGAAGCCAAACGCCAGTGGATGGAGGAAAACAGCCTCTTTCGCGATGAGCATGAGCACAGCTCCTGCGGGGTCGGCCTTGTTGTGGCCAAAGACGGAAAGCCGTCACGCAAAGTCGTGCAGGCGGGTATCAACGCTCTGAAAGCGATCTGGCACCGTGGTGCTGTCGACGCCGATGGCATGACAGGTGATGGCGCGGGTATCCATGTGCAAATCCCGGTCGAATTCTTCTATGATCAAGTGCGCCGCACAGGTCATGAGCCCGATGTCGACAAGCTGATGGCGGTGGGCCAAGTGTTCCTGCCCCGCTCTGATTTTGGCGCGCAGGAAACCTGCCGGACGATCGTCGAAACCGAAGTCCTGCGGATGGGCTACTATATCTACGGCTGGCGCCATGTGCCCGTTGATGTGACGTGCCTCGGTGAAAAAGCCAACGCAACACGCCCCGAGATTGAGCAGATCATCATCAGCAACTCGAAGGGCGTAGACGAAGAAACGTTCGAGCGTGAGCTGTACGTTATCCGCCGCCGCATCGAAAAAGCCGCGACCTCGGCGGGTGTGCGTGACTTGTACCTCGCGTCGTTCTCGTGCCGGTCGATCATCTACAAAGGCATGATGCTCGCGGAACAGGTTGCCGTTTTCTATCCCGACCTCATGGATGAGCGGTTTGAAAGCGCGTTTGCGATTTATCACCAGCGGTATTCCACCAACACATTCCCACAGTGGTGGTTGGCGCAGCCCTTCCGCATGTTGGCTCACAACGGTGAGATCAACACCCTTAAGGGCAACCTCAACTGGATGAAGTCGCACGAAATTCGGCTTTCGAGCCAGAACTTCGGTGAGATGGCTGAGGACATCAAGCCTATCGTGCCCGGTGGGTCGTCCGACAGTGCCGCCCTTGATGCTGTGTTTGAAGTTATGGTGCGCGCGGGCCGCTCCGCACCGATGGCCAAAACCATGCTGGTGCCTGAGTCGTGGTCCCAACAGGCAGTTGAACTGCCTCAGGCTTGGGTCGACATGTATTCCTATTGTAACTCCGTGATGGAGCCATGGGATGGTCCTGCTGCATTGGCTATGACCGATGGTCGCTGGGTCTGTGCGGGCCTCGACCGTAACGGTTTGCGCCCCATGCGGTATGTCGTGACCGGTGATGGCTTGCTGATCGCGGGTTCTGAGGCGGGCATGGTGCCGATTGATGAGGCCACCGTTGTTGAAAAAGGCGCGCTTGGCCCCGGCCAGATGATCGCCGTCGACATGAAAGAAGGCCGTCTGTTCCACGACGCTGAGATGAAAGACCAGCTGGCCGCCGAACGTCCCTTTGGCGAGTGGGTTGAGAAAATCACCGACCTGCAAGAGCTGACCGGTGGGGTGTCCGAGACCGCACTGCATACAGGCGGCGATCTACGCAAGCGTCAGGTGGCCGCTGGCTATTCTATCGAAGAATTAGAGCAGATCCTTGCGCCGATGGCCGAAGATGGCAAAGAAACGCTAGCCTCCATGGGCGATGATACGCCCTCGGCCGTGCTTTCTTCGCAGTACCGCCCGCTGAGCCACTTCTTCCGCCAGAACTTTAGCCAGGTCACGAACCCTCCGATCGACAGCTTGCGCGAATTCCGCGTCATGAGCTTGAAGACCCGGTTCGGAAACCTGAAAAACGTGTTGGATGAGGACAGCTCTCAGACCAATATTCTGGTGCTCGACAGCCCGTTTGTCGGCAACGCTCAGTTCGATGCGATGCTGAACCAATTCGGCGACAGCGTTGTCACGATTGACTGTACGTTCCCTGCGGATGCCGGGAAAGGCGCGCTGCGTAAGGCTTTGGATCAAATTCGCGAAGAAGCCGAGGACGCTGTACGGTCCGGCGGTGCGCATATCGTGCTGACGGACCAATTGCAGTCCGAGGGAAAAGTCGCGATGCCGATGATCCTCGCGACCAGTGCTGTGCACAGCTGGCTGACGCGCAAAGGTCTGCGGACCTTCTGCTCGATCAACGTACGCTCGGCTGAGTGTATCGACCCGCACTACTTTGCGGTTCTGATCGGCTGCGGTGCGACAACTGTAAACGCCTACCTGGCCCAAGACAGCCTTGCGGATCGCATCGACCGCGGCCTGCTGGATTGCACGCTGACCGAAGCGGTCGCGCGCTACCGTAACGCGATTGATCAAGGTCTGCTCAAAATCATGGCCAAGATGGGGATTTCGGTGATTTCCAGCTATCGTGGCGGTCTAAACTTTGAGGCCGTCGGCCTGAGCCGTGCGATGGTTGCCGAATACTTCCCCGGTATGCTGAGCCGGATTTCCGGCATCGGCGTGTCCGGTGTGCAGGGCAAGGTCGAAGAAGTTCACACCAAGGGCTGGCGTGGCGGATCCGACGTTTTGCCCATCGGTGGCTTCTATAAAGCCCGTCGTTCCGGCGAAAAGCACGCGTGGGAAGCGCAGACGATGCACATGCTGCAATCGGCCTGTAACCGCTCCAGCTATGAGATGTGGAAGCAGTATTCCAAGGCGATGCAAAGCAATCCGCCGATCCACCTGCGCGATCTGTTGGCGATCAAGCCGATGGGCACGTCCGTGCCGATCGAAGAGGTGGAATCGATCACCTCGATCCGCAAACGGTTCGTGACACCGGGCATGTCGCTGGGCGCGCTGTCGCCTGAGGCGCACAAACTGCTCAACGTCGCGATGAACCGGATCGGTGCGAAATCCGACAGCGGTGAAGGTGGTGAAGATCCCGCACACTTTGTGCCGGAGCCGAATGGCGACAACCCCTCCGCCAAGATCAAACAGGTGGCATCCGGGCGCTTTGGCGTAACGGCTGAGTATCTGAACCAGTGTGAAGAGCTGGAGATTAAGGTCGCACAAGGCGCGAAACCCGGTGAGGGTGGCCAGCTTCCGGGCATGAAGGTCACCGACCTGATCGCGCGGCTGCGGCACTCGACCAAGGGTGTGACGCTGATCTCGCCTCCGCCGCACCACGACATCTATTCGATCGAAGACCTTGCGCAGCTGATCTACGACCTCAAGCAGATCAACCCGCGCTGTAAGGTGACGGTCAAACTGGTGGCGTCGTCCGGTGTTGGGACGATTACGGCTGGTGTGGCCAAGGCCAAGGCCGACGTGATCCTGATTTCGGGTCACAATGGTGGCACCGGTGCATCGCCCGCGACCTCGATCAAATATGCGGGTCTGCCGTGGGAAATGGGCCTGACCGAAGCGCACCAAGTGCTCGCGATGAACAAACTTCGTGAGCGCGTGACCCTGCGGACCGATGGTGGCTTGCGGACTGGGCGCGACATCGTCATGGCTGCGATGATGGGTGCCGAAGAATACGGCATCGGTACCGCCGCTCTGATCGCGATGGGCTGCATTATGGTTCGCCAGTGTCAGTCCAACACCTGCCCCGTAGGCGTATGTACACAGGACGAAGCCCTGCGCGCCAAGTTCACCGGGACCGCGGATAAGGTCGTGAACCTGATCACGTTCTATGCACAAGAAGTGCGGGAAATCTTGGCCGAAATCGGCGCGCGTTCACTTGATGAGGTGATCGGGCGTGCGGATTTGCTGACACAGGTTTCGCGTGGCTCGGCGCATCTGGATGATCTGGATCTGAACCCGATGTTGATCACCGTAGATGGCGCGGCAGACATTCAATATGACCGTCACAAGCCACGCAACGCCGTGCCCGACACGCTGGACGCGCAGATTGTGAACGATGCGCATCGCTTCCTTGAAGATGGGGAAAAGATGCAGTTGTCCTATGCGGTGCAAAACACGCTGCGGACCATCGGCACGCGCACATCCAGCCACATCGTGCGGAACTTCGGCATGCGCAACGCGCTTCAGCCGGATCACCTGACGGTCAAGCTGGAAGGCTCCGCCGGTCAGTCGCTGGGTGCATTTGCGGCACCGGGCCTCAAGCTAGAGGTGTCGGGCGACGCGAACGACTACGTCGGCAAGGGCCTTTCGGGCGGTATCATCGTGGTGCGTCCACCGATGAGTTCGCCGCTCAAAGCGGATGAGAACACCATTATCGGCAACACGGTCCTTTATGGCGCAACGGACGGTTACCTGTTTGCAGCCGGCCGCGCGGGCGAACGTTTCGCGGTGCGGAACTCTGGTGCGTCAGTCGTGATCGAAGGCTGCGGCTCCAATGGTTGTGAATACATGACCGGTGGTGTTGCGGTGATCCTTGGCTCGATTGGGGCGAACTTTGGCGCCGGGATGACCGGCGGCATGGCCTATCTGTACGATCCCGAAGGCAAAGCACCTGCGCTGATGAACATGGAAACGCTGGTGACCTGTCCTGTGACCGTTGATCATTGGGAACAGCAGTTGCGCGGCATGATCCAGCGCCACGCGGATGAGACAGGCTCGCGCAAAGCGGCTGAGATTTTGCAGCACTGGGACCTTGAGAAAGGGAAATTTGTGCAGATCTGCCCCAAAGAGATGCTGGGCCGTCTGGCAGCCCCCTTGGGGATCGAAGACACCGCAGTGCCCGCCGAATAAGCGACCTGCACTTTGAAAAATTAAAGACCGCGCCCCTCAAATGGCGTGGTCTTTTGCATATGGGCAACAGCCCGCTGAAGTCGGGCGCAATCTGCTCGCTCAGCCCGAGGGGCATGGGTATATTGGCCGCTATGGCAAAAGCGAAACGTAAGACACCGTCAAAATCCAAGGCAGCACCGCGCGAACGTCGGCTGACGTGGAATGGCCTGCGCCGCTGGTCCCTGCGCGGGCTGGTCGTGGCAGTTGTTTTGCCGGTTCTCTATGTCATGGCGCTGGCCTTCGTGAACCCGCCGATCACCCCCTACATCTGGTCCGAACGCGCGCGCCTTGGTGAGGTGCGTTGGGATTGGGTCGACCTAGTAGACATGCCCCCCCACGTGGCCCGGTCCTTCGTTGCCGCTGAGGATGCGAATTTCTGTCTGCATTGGGGCTTTGATATGGGGGCGATTCGCCTCGCCCTAGAGGAAGGCGCGAACCGCGGTGCCTCAACCATCAGCCAACAGGTCGTTAAGAACGTGTTTTTGTGGCATGCTCGGTCGTGGCCCCGAAAGGCGCTTGAGGCCGTGTTGACCCCAGTCATGGAAGCGACTTGGTCCAAGCGGCGTATTCTCGAAGTTTACCTGAACGTGGCCGAACTGGATGAGGGTGTGTTTGGTGTTGGGGCTGCGGGGCCGTGGTATTTCGGGGTTGAGGCCAGGGCGTTGTCAGCAGCACAAGCGGCGCGGTTGGCTGCTGTCCTACCGGCGCCCAAGGTGCGTTCCGCCAAAGAAGCCTCTGCGCGCAGCCGTTCTATTGCCGATGGAGCTGCCACGATCCGGGCGGATGGCCGCGCAGCCTGTTTCGAGAGTTGAATCCCGCCTCCCAAGCGGGCAGAAACGTGGAGAACAACACGCGCGGCGTCCTTTTCCCATGATTCAACTCTATCAATTTGCCCTCTCCCCGTTTTGCCGCAAGGTGCGGCTCGTGCTCGCGGAAAAGAAGCTGGATGTGCAGCTGGTTGATGAGAAATATTGGGAATACAACCAAGACTTTAAGCGCCGCAATCCGGCAGGCAAGGTCCCTGTCCTACGGATGGATGGTTTGACGCTGTGCGAAAGCCAAGCGATTTGCGAGTACATCGAAGAAACCCATCCAGAGCCCGCGCTGATACCTAACAACCCCGCCGCCCGCGCCGAGGTTCGGCGGATCGTGTCGTGGTTTGACGATAAATTCCACCACGAGGTGACCTCAAAGCTGGTCTATGAGCGGGTGAACAAAAAACTTACCCGGTCCGGATACCCTGATGGGCGTAACGTCAAAGAAGGCTCCAAGGCGATCAAGTTTCACCTCGATTATATGGGCTGGTTGCTAGACCAACGCCGCTGGCTCGCAGGAAGCGAGCTGACCATGGCGGATTTCGCGGCTGCTGCGCATTTGTCCTGTCTCGACTATATCTCGGACGTTGATTGGGACCGGAACCGCCAAGTGCGCGAATGGTACGCCAAGATCAAATCCCGGCCCGCCTTCCGTTCCATTCTAGCTGATCAAGTCTCAGGCTTTCCACCACCGCGTCACTATGCGGACCTCGACTTCTGATCCTAGCCCCGCGGAATTGCGGGCGCGTCTGGAGGTTGAGGCGCGGGATGCAGGGTTTGCCTCGATGGGGATATGCGCGCCGGATGCGGTGCCCGAACTGCCCGCGCGTTTGAAGGCATTCGTGGATGCAAACCGCCACGGACAGATGGCTTGGATGGCTGAGCGGATGGCGTGGCGCGGCAATCCCAGCGCGCTGTGGCCTGAGGCGCGATCAGTCATCATGCTGGCCGAACCTTATACGCCCGACAGCGACCCGTTAGACGATATCACCCACCGTGAAAACGGCGTCATCAGCGTATATGCCCGCAATAGAGACTATCATGACCTCGTGAAAAAGCGGCTGAAGCGTGTTGCGCGGTGGCTTGTGGCGGCGGCAGCATGCGAAGTGAAAGTGTTTGTGGACACAGCCCCCGTGATGGAAAAGCCGTTGGCGCAGGCGGCTGGCTTGGGCTGGCAGGGCAAACATACCAATCTGTTGTCGCGCAAGCTGGGGAATTGGTTTTTCCTCGGCGCAGTATTCACAACCGCAGACCTGCCCAAAGACACACCAGAGGCAGAGCATTGCGGCAATTGCCGCGCGTGTCTGGATATCTGCCCAACGCAGGCCTTTCCCGCGCCGTTCCAATTGGATGCGCGGCGGTGCATTTCCTACCTGACGATCGAACACAAAGGCCCTGTGGATGAGAGCCTGCGCCCAGCTTTGGGCAATCGAATTTACGGCTGCGATGATTGTCTTGCGGTGTGCCCGTGGAACAAGTTTGCGGTTGAGGCGACCGAGTTGCGCTATCACGCACGCGATGACCTGCGTCAGCCCGCGTTGGCGGAACTGGCAACTTTGGATGATGCAGCCTTTCGTGCGCGGTTTTCGGGCAGTCCGATCAAGCGGATCGGTCGGGACCGGTTTGTGCGCAATGTGCTTTATGCCATCGGCAACTCGGCGCAGCCCGATCTGCGGCCGGTTGCGCAAAGCTTATGCGAAGATAATGATCCAACGGTGGCCGATGCCGCACGCTGGGCGGAGGAACGACTGAGATGATCTTGTTAAGTTTTGGCCACGGCTATTCGGCGCGCGCGCTTACGAAACTCTTGCTGCCGCAGGGCTGGCGGGTGATCGGCACAACCCGCACGTCCGAAAAGGCAGAAGTCCTGCGCAGCGAGGGTGTAGAGCCTGTCCTGTGGGGCGAGGATCTGAGCGGCGCTATCGCCGAGGCGACGCATATCTTGACTTCAGCCGGACCAAACGCGGATGGGGACCCGGTGCTGGAAACTTATGGCGCAGCGCTTGCTCCGCACCTTGGGGACAAGGAATGGGTTGGCTATCTGTCGACCACGGGCGTGTACGGTGATCATGGTGGCGGCTGGGTGGATGAGGAAACGCCACTCGCGCCCTCAACCCGCCGAGGGCAAATGCGTGTGGAGGCAGAGGCCGCATGGCAGGCGCTGTGTCCGGCGGTGAACCTTTTCCGGCTTGCTGGGATTTATGGGCCGGGTCGTGGACCGTTTGAAAAGGTTCGGCGCGGCACTGCGCGGCGGATCATCAAGCAGGGGCAAGTGTTTTCCCGTATCCATGTTGAGGACATCGCTCAAGTGCTAGAGGCGAGCATCCGCCAGCCTAACCCCGGCGCGATCTACAACATGTGCGACAATGACCCCGCGCCGCCCCAAGACGTGATTGGCTATGCCGCAGAGTTGTTGGGAGTTCCGCTGCCGGAGGCTGTGGATTTTGAGGTCGCTGAAATGACCCCGATGGCGCGCAGCTTTTATGCCGAGAGTAAAAAGGTCAGCAATACGCGTATCCTAAAGGAGCTGGGCGTGACACTGCGCTATCCGGATTACCGCACGGGCCTAGAGGCGTTGTTGGCTGCGGGCGAGTAAATCTGTTCGCGCCCTTTCCCCGGCAAATGCCAGCCTAGAATTGTAATTCAGATTGTTGTGATCGGGTCGCGTTTTGATTCACAAATCGGATAAATGCGCCTATCACAGGCAAAAATAGCCGTTCCGAGGCAGAGCATACATGGCAATCTCAAGACGACTCCTTCTGGCGATGCTTCCGGCGGCTCTTGCGGGCTGTGTGGGTGGCGCAACGACCCGCTATTCTGGCCCCACGGTGACCAAGGTTGAGGTGCATAAAGGCCGGCGCAAAATGTATCTGCTGAACGGTCGGGATATTCTGCGCGCCTACGACATTCAGCTGGGGTTTACCGCTGCGGGGCCGAAACAGTTTGAGGGTGACGGCAAGACCCCCGAGGGCCGGTTTATCATCGACCGCCGCAATCCGAACTCGGCTTTTTACCTATCACTCGGGATCAACTATCCCCGGCCACATGAGGTGGCTTTTGCCCAATCGCAGGGGCGCGATCCGGGTGGTGATATATTTATCCACGGTTGGGGCAATAAACGGCGCCCGCGCTCGGCCGATTGGACCGCTGGGTGTATCGCCGTGACCAATGCCGAAATGCGTGAGATTTATATGATGGTCCAAGATGGGACCATCATAGACATCGTGGCCTAGCTTGCGGGCGCGTCCGGGATTTCGCTGCTGCCGCCAAATCCTGTGTTGAGCACCCACCAGATTTTGCCGTTCGGCTCTTGGAAAAACGCAAAACCTAACTGGCGCGCATCGGGGTCTAGGATCACGGCCCGAGGCCCTTCTTCCTGCATCCAAGCGGCTACGGTTTCTAGCTCAGATTCGTAGGTTTCCGACAGGGTTTCGCCCAAAACGGTACCGGTGTAGCCGACGCTACGAGCCCGATCGATTGGGGATGAGCCATCAGAGCCGAAGTGCCAAGGTCGGTTTTGGATTGAGATATCGCGGGCATGGGTTGCCGCCGCCGCAGTCAGGACCGGGTTCAGTTCTAATGCGGGCACACCGGCACCTTGGCGCAGCGCGTTTACGGCATCAAGGACGCGAAATGGAATGCGGCGCGCATCGCTTTCGGTGATGCGGTATAGCCTTGGCAGTGGCTTCCCGTCCGGGCCCAAAGCCGATGGCGCGGGAGGTGTACAGGCGGTCAGAGCGGTCGCGGCCAAGAGCGCTAGGGCGTGGCGTCGGTTCATTATACTTGTCCAGGTTGGGCCCGAATTTGGGCGCATGTCATGGCTTGGATATCCCTGAGCAGTATGCAAATCAAATGTGCAGATGCAATTTGACGTCAGCCGCACTGCATTGACCAGCGAGTGCGGCTTTGGGGTCATAGAACCCGCCAGATCTTAGGGTTTTGGGCGAGATTCGGGCAATAATACGCCCATTTAGCCGGATATTATGCACTTTGGGGCAATTGCTGTGTCATATTCGCCATGCTCTTTGACGTGCGTTCCACAGGGTGTTGCCATTTTAATCGCAGTCTGATTTTGGTTAAGAGACCTTTGTTTTCGGGCCGTTGAAT
>Ga0228634_1001512_pt1 | contig 13255 bp, 10 predicted proteins | sample 42DmetaG_FD_190063 | JGI IMG/M metagenome (GOLD analysis project Ga0228634, IMG submission 190063) | Seawater microbial communities from Monterey Bay, California, United States - 42D | ecosystem: Environmental > Aquatic > Marine > Coastal | place: USA: California | collected 2016-09-27 | reverse complement strand
ATCAGCGTGCTGGGTGAGGGCGGTAGCCACCGCAACTGCATCATCTGGGTCAGCCTCTGCTACGGACATGGCAAACCATTTATCCATTACAAGGCGGTCCGTGCGCCACTGCGCCTCAAACGCGGCTGCCACTGTCGTATCACCCGCTGAGAGCAGACAGCCAAAGGCCGCCAGTTGGTCGGTCATGTTAGTGGCCGCGTCATAGGCCGCACGGGCCATTGTGCCGCCGTCTAGCCGCGTTTGCAGCCGCAACAACTGCGCGCGCAGGCTGCGTTTGGCGGCATCATTCGCGGCGGGGGAATAGGGCCCGGGTGTGGCAGTCGCCGCGATCAATGCGGGCAGGGCCTCGCCCATGTGCTGGGCAATCGCCAGATGCACCGCTTTGCGCGCAGTGTGGATGGCGGTTGGGTCCGGCACGATGCCTGCGGCGTCGCACGCATTGGCAAGGTTATCCTCGGACGGCAGCGCCAAAACCAGCGCGCGAAACGCAGGGTCCAGCGTGTCATCAGTGATCACCTTGGTCAAAGCGTCAAGCCATGCGGTCGCGGGCGCAGACCCGGCTGTGAGATTGGCCATCAAGTTGCTCTTGGCCAGAAGGGTGCTCGCTTCCCAGCGGTTGAACGGATCGGTGTCGTGGGCCAGTAGGACCAGACGGTCGGCTTCGCTTTGCTCTGTCTCAAGAATGACCGGGGCCGAGAACCCGCGCAGGAGCGAAGGGATCGGCTTGGCATCCAGCTCAAAGCGGAGGGTCAGCTCGGCCTCAGACATCTCAACCACTTGGGTCGGCAGGACCTCGGTGCCATCCGCGCCGATTAGGCCCATCGCAATTGGAATGACTTGTGGTGCCTTGTCCGGTTGGCCCGCGCTGGGCTTAGTTTTTTGTTTTATATGAAGGGTATATTCACCGTTCTTAAAGTCATCTGTGACGGTCAGATGCGGTGTGCCGGCCTGTGCGTACCACCGTTTGAACTGGCTCAGGTCGCGGCCGGTGCTGTCCTCAAACACCTGTATCCAATCCTCGATCGTGCAGGCTTGGCCGTCATGACGGTCAAAGTAGAGCGTGAGCGCCGCATCATAGGCCGCAGGCCCCACAAGGGTACGCAGCATCCCGATGACCTCCGCGCCCTTTTCATAGACGGTGGCGGTGTAGAAATTGTTGATCTCAACAAAGGCTTCGGGCCGGACGGGGTGCGCAAGGGGGCCCGCGTCTTCGCGGAACTGGCGCGCGCGCAGCTGCAACACGTCCTTGATCCGCTGCACCGGCGCGGAGCGCATATCCGCGCTGAATTGTTGGTCGCGGTAAACTGTCAGCCCTTCTTTGAGGCAAAGTTGGAACCAGTCGCGACATGTAATCCGGTTGCCGGTCCAGTTGTGGAAATACTCATGAGCGACGATCCCCTCGATCATGGCATAATCGGTGTCGGTCGCCGTTTCGGGTGAGGCAAGCACGTATTTCGAGTTGAAGATGTTCAACCCTTTGTTTTCCATGGCCCCCATGTTGAAATCATCGACCGCCACGATGTTGAACACATCGAGGTCGTAGGGGCGGCCATAGACGTCCTCGTCCCATTTCATCGACCGCTTCAGCGCATCCATCGCGTAGTCGGTTTTGCCCTCATCCCCTGGGCGGACATAGACGTTGAGCGTGACCTCGCGCCCCTCCATCGTGGTGAAATGATCCGTCGTCGCGACCAAATCCCCGGCCACAAGGGCGAACAGGTAGGTGGGTTTGGGGTGTGGGTCGGTCCAGCACCCCGAGGCTGTGGGGTTGCCGTTGGACAATTGCACCGGGGTGTCGGCGTGGATCGTGACCTCATAGGGGGCCATCACATCGGGGCGGTCGTACATGTAGGTAATCTTGCGAAAGCCCTCAGCCTCGCACTGGGTACAATACATGCCGCCGGACATATAAAGCCCCTCAAGGGCTGTGTTGGTCTGGGGCGAAATCTCGACCTCGACCTCAAGGGTGAACGCGTCGCTGAGGTGGGCGGCAGGGATGGTCAGATGCGTCTCGGACACCTCATGCGGGACCTCAGCACCGTCAACGCGGAGGGACTTCAAGATCAGATCCTCACCGTTGAGCACCAAATCTTCTGCCCGGACGCGGGTGAATGCGATGCGGCTTTGGACGCGCGTGGCGGTGGGATGCAGCGTGAAATCCAGCGCGACATGGGCCACGTCATAGGGCGTTGGGGTGTAGTCTTTGAGATAGATCGTCTGAGGGGCGGCATCGCGCATGGGGCACTCCTTTGGGCTGGTGCAGAGCCTAGTGCCTTGGGGCCTGATCGCAAGCCCTGTAGCTGCGCAGATAGCTGGTATTGTGAGGGGTGCGCCCTATGTCTGCGGCGTGGGCGGATGTGTCCGGCATGTGGGCAGGGTTCTACGGCTTGACCACATGTTATGTTCTTGAAATGTTCACGTCCACGGAGGGGCTATGACGACGATTCTTTGGTTCAAGCGGGACTTGCGGGTGGCGGATCATCCGGCGCTGGCGCTTGCGGCTGAGCTGGGGTCTGCAGTCGTGCCTGTCTATATCGCGGAGCCGGAGATGTGGGCGCAGCCCGACGCCTCTGCGCGGCAGTGGCGGTTTGTGGCCCAAAGCCTTGAGGCGCTGGGCGTTGAGCTGGCCGCCATCGGGGCACCGTTGCAGATCCACTTCGGGGAGGCGGCTCAGGTGCTGGCCACGCTGGCGCAGGACTATGGGGCCACCCATTTGGTCAGTCATGAGGAAACCGGCACGCAGTGGAGCTTTGACCGCGATCTAAGGGTGGCGGCATGGGCCAAAACTGCGGGCGTGGTTTGGCACGAGGTGCCGCAATCCGGCGTCATGCGGCGGTTGAAAACCCGCGATGGTTGGGCGGCGACCCGCGAAACATGGCTGCGCCAAGAAACAGCGACGCCGCCGCGTGCCCTGTGCGGCGTGGGTGAGGGTGTGTGGCACATGCCTGATGCGCGCGATCTGGGCCTTGGGTGGGACCCGTGCCCCGACCGTCAGCCGGGGGGGCGCAATTCGGGGCTCACGCTGCTGGGCAGTTTCCTGACGGAGCGGGGGCGGACCTACCGCGCGGCGATGGCCACCCCGATTGAGGGAGCGGTCGCGTGCTCTCGGCTCAGCCCGCATTTGGCGTGGGGGACCCTCTCGATCCGGGAGGCGCATCACGCAGGGCTGGCCCGCCGAGCCGAAGCGCCCAAAGGGGATTGGCGCCAAGCGATGCAGAGCTTTGTTAGCCGCCTCGCGTGGCGCGACCATTTCATGCAAAAGCTAGAGGATGCTCCCGACCTAGATCGCCGCTGCCTACATTCCGCCTATGAAGGTCTGCGCGGCAGTGATGCAGCGCGTTTGGCCGCGTGGGAGCAGGGGGAAACCGGGCTGCCGTTTGTGGATGCGTGTATGCGGTCACTGATCCACACAGGTTGGCTGAATTTCCGGATGCGGGCGATGCTGGTCGCAGTGGCCAGCTATCACCTTTGGTTGGATTGGCGCGCCACTGGCCCGCATTTGGCGCGCATGTTCACAGATTATGAACCGGGAATCCATTGGTCGCAGATGCAGATGCAATCGGGCACCACCGGGATCAACACGCCGCGTATCTATAACCCGATCAAGCAGGGCCAAGAGCAAGATCCCGATGGCCGGTTCACCCGCCGCTGGTTGCCGGAATTGGCCAGTGTGCCGGATGCGTTTTTGCAGACCCCATGGGATTGGCCGGGGGCGGAACGGCTGAGCTATCCGCCGCCCATCGTGGATGTGGCCGCCGCTGCCCGCGCTGCGCGGGACAGAATTTGGGCCGTACGCCGTTCGGATCGGTTTGGCGCGGAGGCGGGTGAAATCATCCGCAAGCATGCCAGCCGCAAGGACGGCACGGGGCGCTTCGTGAATGACCGCGCCCGCACGACCAAACGGTCAAAATCCCCTCAAAATCAGATGAGCTTCGATCTGTAATATGCCGAAAATGCGTAAGAAATCCGATTTACCCTCCAAGGACTGTGCCCACTGCGGATTGCCCTTTGCATGGCGCAAAAAGTGGGCGCGCGATTGGGACAATGTCCGCTTTTGCTCGGACCGGTGCCGCAGCGCATCCAAGGGTGGATCCAAGCCCGCTCAGGACGACCGTTAAAATTCTCATCGGAATTTTCCGTGATCTTGTTGCCTATCGGAAACAAACGCCCTAGGTCGCGTCCACAACGGTATACCAAGGGAGCATACACATGGTCGCACGTATTGAAGTTGCGGGGCTACAGGTCGCTGAAGAGCTGCACGCATTCGTTGAAACACAGGCGCTGCCCGGCAGTGGCGTTGAGGCTCAGGCATTCTGGGACGGACTGTCCAAACTGATCCACGACTTTGGCCCGCGCAATCGCGCGCTGCTGGAAAAGCGTGAAGACCTACAAGCCAAGATCGACGCATGGCACATCGCCAACCGCGGCACGGCCCACGATCATGAGGCCTACAAAGCCTTTCTGACAGAAATCGGTTATTTGCTGCCCGAGGGCGACAGCTTTGAAATTGATACCGCGAACGTTGACCCCGAAATCGCGACCGTTCCCGGCCCGCAGCTGGTGGTGCCGATCACCAATGCGCGCTACGCGCTGAACGCGGCGAACGCCCGCTGGGGCAGCCTGTATGATGGGTTCTATGGCACCGACGCCATGGGCAGTCCCGCGCCAAAAGGCGGCTACGACATCGGTCGTGGCGCCCGTGTTGTGGCCCGTGCGCGTGTGTTCCTCGATGAGGCATTCCCTGTTGAAGGCACCAGCCACGCAGACGCCCGCCGCTATCACATCCAAGGCGGCGCGCTGCTGATCGATGATCAGCCTTTGGCCCAACCCGAAAAGTTTGTGGGCTACCGTGGTCACCCCAAAGCACCCGATGCGATTGTGCTGAAAAACAATAACTTGCATGTTGAGTTAGTGTTCGACCGGACCCACGCAATTGGTGCGCGGGACCAAGCGGGTCTTGCGGATGTTCGGCTTGAGTCCGCGATCTCTGCGATCATGGATTGCGAAGATTCCGTGGCCTGCGTTGATGCCGAAGACAAAGTTCAGGCGTACTCCAACTGGCTCGGCCTGATGCGCGGCGATCTGCAAGAGACCTTCCAGAAGGGCGATGCAACCGTCACCCGCGCGCTGAACCCTGATGTGGTCTACACTGGCCCCGATGGGGGTGAGGTCACGCTGAAGGGTCGCGCACTTTTGCTGGTGCGTAACGTCGGTCACCTGATGACCAACCCCGCGATCTTGGACCGTGACGGCAACGAAGTGTACGAAGGCCTGATGGATGCGATGATCACCGCGCTCATCGCTAAGCACGATCTGGCTCAGGCTGGTGGCAACTCGGTCACGGGCTCGATGTACGTCGTGAAACCCAAGATGCACGGCCCCGAGGAAGTGAGCTTTGCGGACGAGACCTTCACCTTTGTCGAAGGCGTTCTGGGCATGGCGGCCAACACCGTCAAGCTGGGCATCATGGACGAAGAGCGCCGCACGAGTGTGAACCTGAAAGAATGTATCCGCGCCGCGAAATCGCGCGTTGCGTTCATCAACACCGGGTTCCTCGACCGTACGGGCGATGAAATCCACACCTCGATGGAAGCCGGGCCGTTTTCGCGCAAGGACTTCATCAAGCGCAAAGCTTGGATCAGCGGCTACGAAAACCAGAACGTGGATATCGGTCTGGAATGTGGTCTGTCCGGCAAGGCGCAGATCGGTAAAGGCATGTGGGCCATGCCCGACATGATGGCTGCGATGATCGAGCAAAAGATCGAGCATCCGAAATCCGGCGCAAACTGCGCTTGGGTTCCTTCGCCCACCGCCGCGACCCTACACGCGTTGCATTACCATAAGGTTGACGTCTTTGCCGTACAGGCCAAGCTGAAAGCCGGCGGTCGTCGCGCATTCGTGGACACTGTGCTCGACATTCCGGCGGCCAGCTATCGCAAGTGGAGCCGGGAGCAGATTATCCGTGAGGTCGAAAACAACGCCCAAGGCATCCTTGGCTACGTTGTTCGCTGGATCGATCAGGGTGTTGGCTGTTCCAAAGTGCCAGACATCAACAACGTCGGCCTGATGGAAGACCGCGCAACCTGCCGGATTTCGGCGCAACACATTGCCAACTGGCTGCATCATGACGTGGTCAGCGAGGCTGACGTGCGCGCAGTCATGGAGAAAATGGCAGCCGTTGTGGATAGTCAAAACGCGGGCGACCCGCTGTACCAAGCCATGGCACCCAGCTTCGACAGCATCGCCTACAAGGCCGCATGTGATCTGGTGTTTGCAGGCCGCGTGCAGCCCTCGGGCTACACTGAGCCAGTCCTTCACGCCCGCCGCCTAGAGCGCAAAGCCGCCAGCTAAGCTGCGGATAACAGGAGATATAATATGTCTGAGATTTCATTGCGCAAAGCGCGCAGCATCATCAAAACTACCCTCGCAAAAGGCCGCGAGATGGACCTTAAGCCATTGTCGGTCGTCGTTCTGGACGCCGGTGGCCATATCAAAGCGTTTGAGCGCGAAGATGGCGCGGCCGCAGGTCGTTTCCAAATCGCGCACGGCAAAGCCTATGGCGCGATCATGCTGGGCATGCCCGGTTCCGCCCAAATGGCGCGGGCTGAACAGCAGGCCTATTTCATGGCCGCTGTGAACGGCGTGTTTGGCGGGCAGGTTATCCCTGTGCCCGGCGGCGTTTTGGTCCACGACAAGCGCGGCAACCTTGTGGGGGCCGTTGGCGTGACCGGCGACACCTCCGACAATGATGCGACGGCTGCTCTTGCGGGCATCGAAGCTGCCAATTTGGTAGGCACCGCCTAATTTGTGCGCAGGCGCGCAGTCTATCGCGCGCCTGCACCCCTTTACGATGCGTTAGGGCGCGGTATACCTTTGGGAAAGCATTCTCCTTGAGGTTTCTATGACGCGCCCCATCGTTGGCATTATTTCTAACAGCTATTTGATTAACGATCAGTATCCGGCCCACGCGGGCGGAACGATGAATTCTGAGGCAATCGCTGAGGTAAGTGGCGCGTTGCCGCTTCTGGTGCCTGCAAACCCCCAGTTTTGCGATGTTGAGGCGCTGCTTGCGCGGTGTGATGGTTTCCTTCTGACCGGGGGGCGGCCCAATGTGCACCCCGAAGAATATGGTGAAGCCGAGACGGAGGCTCACGGCACTTTTGACCGGGATCGCGATAGCCTTGTGTTGCCGTTGATCCGGTCCTGCGTGGAACGCGGTCAGCCGATTTTGGGGATTTGCCGCGGCTTTCAAGAGGTGAACGTCGCGATGGGGGGCACGTTACACCCCGAGATCCGCGACCTTCCGGGGCGGATGAACCACCGGATGCCACCCGATGGGACGCTTGAGGAAAAGTTCGAAATTCGCCACGACGTGACCTTTCGCGAGGGCGGCGTGTTTGAACGGCTTTATGGGCAGCGCATCGTGCGCACCAACACGCTGCACGGGCAGGGGATCAAGACGGCAGGTCCCCGTGTCGTCGTGGACGGCTATGCCGATGACGGCACACCAGAGGCGCTGTATATCGCCGAGGCACCCGGATTTACCCTTTCTGTTCAATGGCATCCCGAATACCGCGCAGCAAAGGACCCTGTGTCCCGCCCGCTGTTCGAAGCCTTTGGGCAAGCCGTGGCGGACTGGGCATCGGGCGCACGGCCCAAAACCCGGGCGATTGCCTAAAACTGATACAGCGCGGCTGGGGTATCGACCAGAATTTGGTGCCACGTTTCCTCATCGGGGCAGACGCGGGCCAAGGCCTCTAGCAAGGTGGCACTGTCGGGCTGCTCGGCGTCTGCGAGCATGATATGCGGCCAGTCTGAGCCCCAAAGACACCGCGTCGGTGCAGCCGAAACCAAAGCCACGACAAACGCGTCAGCGTCCACATAGGGCGGTGGGCAAAGCCGGTACAATCCCGACAGTTTTACAAATACGTTGCCGGTTTTCAGTAGGTTGAGCAGGGCCTGAAACCCCGGCTCATCAGGGCCAAGCGCCAGATCGGGCCACCCAATATGATCCAGCACCACCGGCACCGGGAGGGCGGCGATTTGTGGCGCAAGCTCAACCATATGGCGATGCGTGTTGATCAGCATTTGCACATGCAGACCGCGCGCAGCAAGGCGTGGGGCCATGGCCTGAACCCCGGCCCACGACAGCACGCCGCCATGCACATAGTTCAGCCGTACGCCGACCAGGTTTTGCGCAACCAGACGGTCCAGATCGGCGTCCGTGGCGGCATCCGTCACTAAACCGATGCCCCGCGCAGCGTACCCTTTTAGTGCGTTCAAGTCGGCAACCGCCTGTGCGGTCACAGAATTATCGGTGCCATAGAGGATCGATTGCACCACCACCGTCCGGCTGATGCCCAAATCCTGCATCTGTTTGATGTAGGCGGCCATGAAATCAGCGTAGCGCAGGTTCGGGGCTGGGTCCTCAACGCGACTGTCCCACAAGGGGGCCTCATCACGGCCAGCCAGCATGTGAATATGGCTATCGCAAGCGCCATCAGGGGCGGGTGTTTTCGGGGTGCGGCTGGGGCGGGGCACAAGGCCTTGGGGAAGCGTCATGGGATCTGCCTAGCCGTATTGGTCCAACATTTCCAGCAGGTCGGCGTGTGTATTGGCCTCAGCCGCGGGTTTGTCCCGCCGCCAGCGGGCCATGCGCGGAAACCGCAGCGCGAGCCCCGATTTGTGCCGCGAAGACGCTTGGATGCCTTCAAACGCGATTTCAAACACCAGTTCCGGTGGCACGCGGCGCACGGGCCCGAACCGTTCAAGGGTATTTTTACGGACCCATTTGGTGATGTCTCGAAACTCAGCGTCCGTCAGCCCAGAGTAAGCCTTGGTAAAAGGGACCAGTTCGTTGCCCTTCCAGCAGGCAAAAGTGTAGTCCGTATAAAGGTTTGCACGCCGTCCGTGGCCGGCTTGCGCATAGATCATCACCGCATCCACAGTCAGCGGATCAAGCTTCCATTTCCACCAATCGCCTTTGTGCCGTCCGCCGACATAGGGCGCGTCCAAGCGTTTGATCATCAACCCTTCGGCCTGTGCGTCACGTGCGGCGGCGCGGGTTGCGGCGTGGTCCTCCCACGTCCCCTCAAGGCCGCGTGAGAGGCGGAGTGGGATATCATCGGGTAGTGTATTTATAAAATTCAAATGCTTGCGGCGATGCCTTAAAGTTTCTCCTCGCAGGTCAGCGCCCTCAAATTCCAACACATCATACGCGCGCAGAACGACGGGCGCGTCGCGCAAAACCGTCTTGGGGACCGTTTTGCGACCAATCCGTTTTTGGAGGGCTGCAAAGGGCAGCGGTTGATCGGCCGCGAAATCCCACGCCAAAAGTTCGCCGTCAATCACCGTCCCGTCAGGCACATGATCGAGTACGGGCGCAAGATCAGGAAAGCGGTCGGTCATCAATTCCTCACCGCGGGACCAGATGAACATCTGCCCGCCGCGTCGGATCAATTGCGCGCGAATGCCGTCCCATTTGTGTTCAACCAACCAGTCTTGGGGCGGACCAAGGTCGTGGGGGGGATGCTCCAACCCGTAGGCCAACTGAAACGGGTACGGCCGCGACAGGTCGGCTTGCGGATCGGGGGCTTCAATGAGGGCCTCCCAGGTCGTGGTATCGGGCGTCCATCCGCCCATCAAGCGGTGCGCGAGGGCGGCTTCGTCCTGTGCCGTTGCCTGCGCCAAGGCCCGGGTCATCAGCTTTTGACTGACGCCAACGCGGAAGCCGCCGGTCAAAAGCTTGTTGAAAACAAAACGCTCAGCGCCATCCAACGTGTCCCACGCAGTCAAGATGGCAGGTTTTTTGGCGGTATCGTCTTGGGTTTGCAGCGCTTGGATCGCCTTGATCCAGTCGCTGAGCGGGCGATCATCGGATTGGCTGGCGGGGGGCAGGACGAGGCCGATCGTTTCGGCTAAATCCCCCACAACGCTGTAGCTTTCCTCAAACAACCACAGTGGCAGGCCCGCGCGCTCAGCCGCCCATTCGCGCAAGCGCGTCGCGGTCACAGTGCGTTTCGGCCTGCGCGCGGACAAAAGTGCCACGCACCACAGACGGTCCGCGCTGGCCGCAGCGCTTAGATAACCGGCTAGGGCTTGGGTTTTCGCCTTGGTCGAAGTGGTACTGTCGAGGGCGGTGAAAAGATCTGCAAAATCTCTCATGATGCGATCTTTTCTGGGTCCGCTTCGGGGTCTGCGTCTTCGCCGGTGAATTCCGTCTCTAGGACGCCCGCATCATACCCCAACGTGTCGAGGTATTTGGAAAATGTTGCAGTGTAGCCGTGTGTTGCAAGGACTTTTTCCGCACCCGTGGCTTGGATCGCCTCCAGAAGGCCGGGCCAATCTGCGTGGTCGGACACGATAAAACCCGTGCTCAAGGCGCGCCGCCGCCGCACGCCGCGCAGGGCCATCCAACCGGAAGCAAAAGCCTCTTCGTGCGGGCCGAACTTGCGCGCCCAAGCGGAGCCAAGTGCGGCGGGCGGAGCGATGACCAACGCGCCCGGATAGGCTTTGCGGTCGGTGTCTTTGGTGACAACGCATGTGTCGGGTAGGGTGACGCCATGCTCGCGCAGGACTTGGTTCGTGGCCTCCACCGCGCCGTGGGTGAGGATCGGGCCGAGGTCGGGGTTGAGGCCGGCCATCAACCGCTGTGCTTTGCCCAAAGCGTAGGCGCCTAGGATTGCGGTCTTGCCCTCTGCCGCGCAACGTTGCCACCACGCGGTGATGTCTGCGCGCAACTGGTTCTCTGGGGTCCAGCGAAAAATTGGCAACCCAAACGTGCATTCCGTGATGAAACCATGGCAGCGCACAGGCTCAAATGGGGTCGAGAGGCCATCATCGGTGGTTTTATAGTCACCGGAGACAACCCAGACCTCACCCCCGACCTCAACCCGTATTTGCGCCGAGCCCGGCACGTGACCGGCGGGATGATAGCTGACCGTCGCGTCGCCAATCTTTTGCTCTGTGGCGTAGTCGATGGTTTGGCAGGTGATATCGCCCAATCTGTGGCGCATCACGGCCTTGGTCAGCGGCGTGGCGAGATAGCGTTGATGACCGGGGCGCGCGTGATCGGAATGGGCATGGGTGATCAGCGCGCGATCCACCGGGCGCCACGGGTCGATAAAAAAATCTCCCGCCGGACAATATAGCCCCTGTGGTTTGAGCGTCAGCACCATGCGCCTCTCCTTCGTGTTCTCAACACTTAGGGCGCGTGGTTCGGTTGTCTTGTGGTCCTTTCGTTATTCGTCTTCTGACAGTAGCAAGATCTCCCCGGAGGTTTCCATTTCGCGGATAGCGGTGACGATCTCTTGCATGGCGGCCTCACCCTCAGCCGGCTTGATCGCGCCCTTTTCGTTGATTTCGTCTTCTAGCTGGGCAGATAGCCTTTGGGACATCGCCCCGAGGATATATGTGACCGCATCTGGCGCAGTGGCTTTGCCGTGGCCCAAAGCCACGATCAACACCTCTTGGTCGACGGCGCGCGCGACTTTGGGAATATCGCGCCCGGCGATCCGTGCGGGAATATTTTGGAACGTAAAGATCGCCTTACGGACCTTTTGCGCGAACACCGCATCCTCTTGGTCAAGCCCGTCAAGGACCGCGTCACGGGTCGCAGCAGGGGAGGCGTTGAGGATCGCGCCAACACGCTCAACCGGGCCATCGCGGAACGCCTCACCGGGTTGTGCGTCCAGCTGACGACCAAGGGCAAGGCCGATACGCGCGACGGTTTCGGGGTCAATCTCACCCGTGAGGGAGACGGCATAGGCGATCCGACGGCCGCGTTCGGGCGGGATTTCCGCCAACAACTCTGCCGCTTTGGGCACGGATAGTTTTGACAAAAGCACGGCGCAAATCTCAATGCTTTCTTGCTCGACGATTGGGCGAAGTTTGGCGACCTCAAGCCCTGCGAGCCGTTCCCAAGGGTTGCCCGAGATTTCTGCACCGGATTCGTCGCGTAGAACATCCGCCGTGTTGGGTGAAATGAAGCCATCCAGAACCGACAGAGCACCAGACAATCCGGGGGGGAAGTGCAGCCCCACACTGTCCAACTCGGACGCAAATTCACTAACGATCCAGCGCAGCGTATCCTTGGTGATATAGCGCATGTCCGCCATTTCGCGGGCAAGCACTTCTTGTTGGTTATCTTGCAACTTGTTCAGGCCGGGGTCGACGCCTTCGGCCAGCAGCAGGCGCACAATCACAGCGGCCTTTTGTTGGGGCGTCATAGCAGGTGCGCCCGGGCGCGGCGCAATTTGTTGCCGCCGGGGGTTGGGAGATTGCGCTGGTACCACCGAGTTTGCCCTCATGAGTGTCTGAGGGGATATTGGCGCACCAAGGTTAAAGTTTGGTCAACACAAGGGCCCTAACCCAAGCCAAACTGCATCGAATGTGAGGCAGTTTTTCACGCCCTAATAACTGTAGCCCGCCCCGCGTGCGATGGCTTGACGCAGAGACACCTCAGCCCATGTGCCGCGCCCGCCTGTCGTTCGGATTAGGGTTAGTTGCGCCCGCGCAGCGTTGGAATTTCCGGCCTCAACAAAGCCTTGGCCCATGTAGCTGCGGGCCTGCCAATGGTTTGGATCTTGCTCAAGTGCGGCCGTGTAATAGGTCATTCCGGTTTCAAAATCGCCCATCTTGCGCGCGACAAACCCACGAAGCGTGAGCGCGTCGGCGGTGCCCGGCATGTTCAATGCCGCGAGCGCCTTGTTTGCCGCGTCATAATCGCCGGCGTAGGCGAAATAGCGCGCCGCGTTCAGCCGGTCCTCATCCAAAAGGCTGCCACTTTGACTGGTGATGCAGGTCTTGGTTTTGGTGTCAAACACCTCACCCGCTTTGCAGTCCTTGTTTGGATTGGTCGCGGCCGGCACGCCGGATCCTGCCGCAAAAGCGGTCATGGGCAAGCTCAAAATGGCTGTCATGGTCAGGGCAACGAGGGTTTTCATGGCGCGCGCTCCTTTGGGTTTGCTTCCCAAAACATAGGGCGCGGGCGCCTGAAACAACCCGTTTGTTACAGTCCGGCGGTTTCCGGCGCACCGATCATCAGGTTGAGGTTCTGCACCGCCGTGCCGCTGGCGCCCTTGCCAAGATTGTCCAACGTTGCCGAAACCGTGATGCGGTCCGCACCGTTGCCCAAGACTGAAATCTCCATCCGGTTGGTCCCATTCAGCGCCGTCGCTGAGAGCCGATCAGGGGCGTCAACGACATCCACAAAAGGGGCGTTGGCATAGAATGCCGCATAAATTTCAGCCAGTTG
>Ga0228634_1001495_pt1 | contig 13356 bp, 9 predicted proteins | sample 42DmetaG_FD_190063 | JGI IMG/M metagenome (GOLD analysis project Ga0228634, IMG submission 190063) | Seawater microbial communities from Monterey Bay, California, United States - 42D | ecosystem: Environmental > Aquatic > Marine > Coastal | place: USA: California | collected 2016-09-27 | reverse complement strand
CAATAATAACATCTCTGTTTTCTACACGTTCATTCACAGGAATAAAACCATCTGCATTGAGTTTGTCATAATTTCCAAATTTAATACCCTTTGTTTTAGAAGGGTCTGGTTTACAACGTATAATTTCATCACGAATAATATTTTTATCTTCATCTTTTTCTGTATGATAAATAGTAGCTAAGAATAATCCACGGTCAATAGAAGCTTTATTAATCAATACACTATCTTCTTGATTATATCCAGTATGTGTCATAATAGCAACATGAATTTGTGTACCAGATGGAATCTTGTTAAGGTGTAGAAAGTTCATAATTCGCGTGTCCACCAATGGACGAGTTGGATAATTGAGTACATAGGCAGTTTTATCCATCCGCTTGTCATAATTGGTAGCATATACACCCATAGCTTGCTTACCCATTGCACAATTACTACTCGCAAATTGTGACGCAATAAACGAATGGTTTTCACTATCTACCTCAATATCAGAAATTAGTCCATCTGGTTCCCTTGTAATAGACATTATTGGTACAAATAGAAAGTTAGAGTGCTCAATAACATTAGTTTGCCATTCATCAAACTCTATGTATTTATTTGTATGTATTCTTTTTGATTTAAGGTATTCAATAATTTGAAATGATTGATTATTTTTGGTTAAAGCATATGCATATCCAATCGTGTCAAAATAATGAATTAAATTATCATGATTACTTGATATGGAATAAGATATACAAACACGAGTATCTGAAATTTGCTTTTCGTTAATATTATTGGTAGTTTTAATACCATTTTGATGTAAAATTTGCTGACATTGTTCCATAAACTTAATAAGCTGCTCTTTATATTCGGGATGAACTTGTTGGCTGGTTTTGGCAGTACGAATAATGTATGTAATAGGGTCTTGTTTTCTGGAATCAACCGTTTTAAACCAAGATATTTTACAACCGTCCCCTCCTTGAAATCCCTTCATAAAATGTTTACCATATTCGGGTGTCTTCATAATCCATTCAGGAATACTATTACGAAGTGTTGTTGTTTTTTTTCCATAAGAAGTACCTAATGATATTAAGAATGCAGGAAAACACCCATTATATGTACACGAAAATGTACTATGAGTTTGTGAACGGTCGCTATCTGTAGGAGTAAATGTACGTGTACCATAAATAATTTTTGAAGGGTTAAACCCGCATGTAATTACATCATTATTAAACTGAACCGCATCGTTCATTTGTCCAAAATCAAAAGAGCATTGAAATTCTTTATATTTATATTTATTATTTTTATTTTTTTCATATATATTGATAGAACCGTCGGCATATAGGAATCCAATAATTCTTGACAATACACATAATTTATCATTATTGTCATAAAGGGGCAATAAATTATTATTTTTCAAGTGAATCATATAATTTTGTATTTTATTGACCTTTCGGTTAGCGGTTTCGTCGATATTTAAATCCCGCATTTTATCAATAAATGTATCTTCAGTAATGATTACTTGCTTATCCTTCATATTTACAACATTATTCGTATAATTAGTCATACAAATACCTATTTTCAACTGATTATTATAAATCATATCCATGACCGTTTTCCAACCTTGGTCTGTCATAAATTTATGGTCTTCGGTTGCAATTATGGTACGACCACTAATAGTGGTTAATTTATAAATAGGATATTCATTTTTACGGATAAAATGATTACAAACAGTCGTAGTAGTAATATCCATATTTGTAGGATTAAATGATAACACCTTTTCACCAATTGTTATTTCTCCAATCGGTTTTTTAATTCCAGATGCCATCCAAACCTCTTCTTTAGGGTCTAAACATTGGTAGGTGTTTCTGGGTGCTTGATTATGGTCGGGAAAGGGTACACATGAAGCCAATACTCCAAAAATAGTACTTGGATGAATTTCACAATGAGTATAATTGAAATGTGACGACTTTTGTAGATATGAATTCTTGGCTTTCATTGCAATCATAGCATAATTTTGTTCTTCTGGGTCAATATATTCAATAACAGATTCATCAATATTACAATTAGTTAACAAATCATTCCATGTTAAATTCTTATCAACTAATTTTTTAATTATATCAGCAGTAATAATAGCCTTGTTATTTTTAACACGTAAAACTGGGCGGGTTAATCTACCGCCATCATTACAAATACGGATTTCCATCTCTTTATAATCAAAGACAATAGATGTATAAATATTAATAATTCCAGTATATTTTTTCATTTTCAAATCATTATATAGTTCAGTGGGTGTATTGGTAATGCCTTGCCATGCACCATTAATGAATACCTTAACAGATTTATACAATTCCGTCGTATCTTGGATAGTATCCAATGTAATAATGTATGGTTGAATATAGTCATACAATGCAGAACTATTTGTAGAAATGGTCAAGTGTGCCATATAACTAATGTTTTTCACAATTCCAATAGATTGACCTTCTGGTGTTTCCGCTGGACATAAAAAGCCCCAAATGGTATTATGTAATTTACGAGGAGCGATAAGCTCGCCGCTTTTCTCAAGTGGAGTATTTATACGGCGTAAATGACTCAGACTGGATGCATATGTAAGACGACTAAGTACTTGTGCAACACCAACTTTACTACTGTTTGACTGTTTAATACTGAAATCACCTGTTGATAATGCCCGATTAATTCCATTCTCAATTGTTGTTGATTTCATAATTTTGTAAATATTTGTCTGATTAACAATATTGCCATAATCTTCACTTGAACGCCATGAACCTGTATTAATTTCACGAACAATTTGTTTTTGCATTTCTTTCACTAATTTATTGAAATAATTACGGAACAAGTTATTTAATAATGTACCAGTTAGTTCAATTCGCTTGTTTAAATAAGAATCTCTATCATCTGCATCTCTCCATCCTAAGCTTGCACTAAGTAGTTTGGCGGTCATATAACCAATTAAGAATATTTTTTGTGACTTTGTTTTACAGTGTGGAAATATATCATTTTCAATAATATCTAATGTAAACTCGCGTTTTTTTTGGATACCAGTTTCTCTGTCCATGTTAATTGGAGTATATATAGCATAATTAGTAATATATTGTATAGCATCTTCCTGTGTTAAATATTCGTTTGCATCAATTATAGACGCTTGGAGATGTTGTAACATAACTTTCGTTTCATCATTGTTAATGTCTAATATAATATGTTTACAAATATCCTTATCCGTAGTAATACCAAACGCCCTGAATAAGATAAATAATTCAATCGGTTGTTTAACACGAGGAATATTAACAAATATACCGTGACCAAAACCATTGTTTTTGGCAGAAATCATCATTTGTACCTGTTTTGGTGATATGCATTTGAAATCTGGTACCGATTTTATTTCAGCTGACCATAACCATTTTGTTGAATTCTTTTTAACATCAAAACAATATATACGGTTTTCTGCAGCACGTTCCTGACCAATTACAGTTTTTTCTGATCCCTTAATAATAAAATATCCACCAGAATCCATAATACATTCTCCCGTTAATTGAGAATTGGTGAAATTATTATTCTGGTTCAATACACAAATGGATGATTTTAACATAATTGGCATCTTTCCAATATTAATCTTAGGAATTGTTTTCTTGATTACACGAGGTGTGTTCATACATTCGGTATTACGAACCGTATACTCAATATCAATATCAATTGTCATTGTAGATGCATATGTAAAATTTCGTAATTTAGCTTCTTGAGGTAACATAATTTTTGTTGCTCCATTATTTTCATGAATTTGAGGAGGGTATAATTTAAAATTATTGAATTGAATGGAACACTCTAACATATACATTTGCTTTTCCTCTATATAATCATTCTCTGAGTGTATTTTTACTGGATTAAACATATCAATTGTACGTTGGATTTGATAATTTACAAAGTTGTTGTATGATTCAATTTGGTGACGAACTAAACGGTCCAAATGCTTCCCTTCAAAATAGGATTCAATGATTTGATACGGTTCTTCCGTATATTCACCAAGATGTTCCAAAATATCTTTCTCAGTACTATCCATTTTATCTTGAATCTCCTTTGTTTGCGTTTCTATCTTCGCTTCAGTATCAATAATGGACTTAATAATACCAGTTTCGTGATTTTCACGCGGTTTACGTATTTTTAATTTACGGGGTACCGTTGCTGGTACTACATCAGGATTTGTATCTTGAGATACTGCTTTCATTTCTAATGACATGATTAGTTGCAATTTGAACAAAGAATTTGACAATAGTTTATTTCAATTTTTTGAAAAGTTATTATTATGAATGTAATTAAAAAGATGCTTTTATATTTTATAATTATTATGTATAAATCAACAAAATTTCTTACGTATTTGGATAATTATTCCAATAAAATTGATGTATCCTCGTCTCATTATAAAAAATTAATCGGTAATATTAATCAATACTATTTGAATAGTAATACAATTGGTTTACATGCAGAAGATATATATAATTATATCGATACGACAGATACTGATACCGTGGTTAATAATATGAAACCAGATATTCCAATTCAAAAAACAAAAAAGCTTAACATAAAAACTGATGTTAATTGTATAAACGATTTGTTACAAATTATTGACGAAAATCAGTATGACCCTACTATAGAATATAATATTGATTTGAAGTCTTTGCATAATATTAAAACCGAATTAAATATTTTAAATAATATGATTGGTATGGAATCTATAAAGACTTCTGTATTAAACCAAATGCTGTATTTTATACAAAATTTGGATGGTGATATTGATGGAGGGGGGGATTTTAAACATACTGTATTATATGGTCAACCTGGTACAGGTAAAACTGAAATAGCGAAGTTAATTGGAAAAATATATTCAAAAGTAGGTATCTTAAAAAATAACGTATTTAAAAAGGTTACTCGTGGGGATTTAATTGCTGGGTATCTTGGTCAAACCGCAATAAAAACAACCAAAGTTGTCAATGAATGTGTTGGTGGAGTTTTATTCATAGATGAAGCATATTCACTTGCACCACCTGATGGAAATGATAGTTTTTCAAAGGAATGCTTGGATACATTATGTGAATTATTGAGTGACCATAAAAATGATTTAATGGTTATTATTGCTGGGTATGAAGATGATTTGCAAAACACTTTTTTTAAATCTAATAAAGGATTAGAATCAAGATTTATTTGGAAATTTGCAATGCAGCCATATACTGCACCTGAACTTCTACTTATTTTTAAAAAGAAAGTCAATGAAATCAGTTGGAAACTATCAGTAGAACAAGATATATTAAGTAAATGGTTTTCTGGAAATTATAAACAGTTTGTTCACTATGGAAGAGATATGGAACATTTGTTAACATGTGTGAAAATATGTCATGGACGACGTATCTACGGTAAAGATATAGAATTACGTAAGTTAATTACACTGGATGACCTTAAAACAGGATATGATGAATTTGTGTCAAGTAATAAATCAAAATCGGTGCCTACTTATTTGCAAAGTATTTATATCTAAAATCTATATATATGATATATGAAACAAAATAGGACTAAAAAAAGATTTAAGAAAAAAGGAGGAACTAAGGAGAAACAAACACCAAATAAAACAATAAAACATAGGAAAGGGAGGCTTGAAACCCAGAAAAATAAAGAAAGTGTAATTGATTTAATTAAAGATCATAATATTAAAGCTTCATCCGGTAGTATATTTCGCGCATTATCACAAAATAATAAAGCAGAATTTAATGATGTTAGAGAACTTACAAGAGACCAGATTATAAAAATATATTATAAGTGGCTAGAAGTTGAACGTAATCGCCTTAGCGCAAACCGTCTCAAAAAGAAGGAGGGACCTGATATAGATAATAAGATTACTAAACGTAGAAAAACAACTATAAAAAAAACAAACCAAAATTCTAATGATATTATTTTAAATAATTTAGAAGTAGCAGAAGCAGCAGAAACAGCAGCAGCAGAACAAGAAAAATTTGATATTATGGGTACATATGGTACTCAGGATTATCCAGTGCCAAGTTCACCTACACAAACTATGATTATTGATGATTATCCGGTTGGTATGTCTCCCTATGGTACAAAACGGCAACGAAAAAATTCACTTAGTATGATACATCCACAAGATTTATTTGTAAACAAAGAAATCATCAGTGAAGAACCATATGGGGATGATCTTTTAATTGATAGTATTGATATGCCATCTCCATTAATAAAAACTCCAGATATTTAATTTGAAGTATAAATAATATCATATTATATTGGCCTTCGTTGGTTACGAGTAACTCCAATTGAGGGAGTGAAACGGAGGTTCGATTCCTTTGGTTGGCATTCCTACTTTAATTTAGGAAAATAATAAGTATTTCTTATCATTTTCTTTTCGTAAGATGTAGATATATTATAAATACAAAGTTGATTTAATGAGTGATAAAAAAATACTTGCTATTGACCCAAATATGTTTTCATTTTCAAATAATAAAACACGCAAGAAAAAACTAAGTAAACCAGATGAACCTAAGATTAAAATGAAACCTCGTACAAAACCTGTACAAAATGCATCAATAAAAAAACGCTCTGTTATAAATATGATGAGGCAACATCAAGCCGAAAAATATAAAAAAACTTTTGATACAACAAACCCTGAGCTTCCTAAGAAAATGGATGTGACCAGTTTTAATAATGATTTCAGTGTTGCAACAGATTATTTTAATAATTTAAAAGAAACTGTTAAAAATAAAACGAATCATTTGCAGCATACTATCAAGCAAACACCAACACATATAAATTCAATTACTACTAATACTGTTCCAGCAATATTGAATACAAATAACTTAACAAATATTTCTGATAGTATTCGTTCTAAAGTAACAGACCCAGTAGTAAATATAAATCCAAATATACAGCCTGCACCAAAGTATGGGTGTTTGAAAAATGGGTTATTGCCAACATATCGTACATTAATGAATCAAACACGAAAAGATCTGCCAGATATGTCTGGGGGTAATAATAATGTACCCACAACTACTTCCAATGTTCTCAATACTTCAAATGAGTTAGTAAATAAAGCTATGCAAAAACAACTAATTGATACTAAGTTAGCGAATATGCAAAAAAATAAATTAAAATACAGAAAAAAAAAACAAAAGAAAACAATACGCCGAACTTATAAAACTGGACGTTCCAGTATAATGCCAAAAGTTTCTGTACTTGTTTCCAATAAGACCATACGAAATAATATATCAACAAAAACTTTACTTATGAAACAAACCCCTATATATGAAGTTAGAAAGTATTTAATTAAACACGGGTTTATTAAGGTAGGTGCAGTAACACCAAATGATGTATTACGAAAAATGTATGAGACAGCCATGTTAATATGTGGAGAAATACAAAATCATAACCCAGATAATTTGTTATACAATTTCTTACATGACACTGAAACCAATTAAATTATACCATTATTCACCAAATAAGTAGTAATTGTTACAGTACCAATAATAATAATACTGTAAATAATAGTATCCATGTAGGTATCTTTATGGGCATTATCTTTATTGTATTTTGTATCATTCTCATCACCTGAATGGGGGGTTTCATTTTCATGAATTGTATAGTTTGGGTTATTAAATGAATAATTCCTAATTCTATTTTTATTTATATATTTATTTAAATTACCATTTTCTACAATATCCAATCCTGGATCACAGAAATATCCATATTCATTTGGATTCGTTGTAAGCTCTATATTAAATTCTCTTACCGTATATGTCATTTTATATGGCTGCATTTTGGTTATATTATGATGATACATTATTTTTATAACAAATATTATCAATTTTATACATTATTTATACATAATAATATAAATAATTTAACTTAATAATAGTATCATGTCCAAAGATAAATCTATATACAATTTATATTTTGATTATACTGACGAATATATAACCAAGTATGGAGAACAAACCGTTGTATTGATGCAAGTTGGTGCATTTTTTGAAATATATGGGGTAAAAACACCTAACGATACTATTGAACGAAGCCAAATTCAAGAAATAGCTACTATTTGCGGATTAAGTATTTCAGCCAAAACCCAGAGTTTTGAGAATGGGGTAATTGTTATGGCTGGATTTCGTGATTATACAGTTGATAAATATATTGCCAAATTAACAGATAATGGATTTACCATACCCGTATTTATTCAAGAAAAAACTGGAACTGAAATAAAAAGGGTTTTACATAATGTATATTCTCCAGGCACCTATATATCATGCGAAACCGATAGTAAACCAGCTATGTCTAATAATATTATGACTATATGGTTTGAATTATATACACCATCTGTCACCTCTTTACGTACGAGTGCAAATGAGAGAACCAAGGAGTTATTGGTTTACGGTGTATCTGTTATTGATATATTTACAGGACATTCTTCCATTTTTCAATATGAAACCGCTTTTCATATGAGTGTTACTACCTTTGATGAACTTGAGAGGTATATTTCTATTTATGCACCCAGTGAAATTATTATTATATCACCATTTGACAAATCTACTATTAAAACTATTGTACAATATACTGGAATACAAACTAATTCTGTACACTTGATTGATTCTAATGATAAATCTAATGATAAAATTACACGATGTACTCAAGAAAAATATCTTAAAGAAGTCCTCACTATGTTTTATAAAGAAGATACGTATTCTGTTTGTAGGGAATTTCAAGAACATATCTTGGCTACTCAGTCCTTTTGTTTTTTATTGAATTTTATTCAAGAACATAACAGCAACTTAATTAATAAAATTTCATTACCTACCTTCAATAATACATCTAATCGCGTTATCTTACCTAATCATACTTTGCTACAATTAAATATTATTGGGGATATGACTACAGAGAACAAGAAAATGGGAAAACTATCATCTGTTATGTCTTTATTAAATACTTGTAATACTCCCATGGGACGTAGATTGTTTCAATATTATTTAACTACTCCTACGTTTGATGAATCCTGGCTAACAAACGAATATAAACAGATAGAAATGATGTTGGAACGAGAACATTATGAAATGGTTTTATCTTTTCGTAAATTACTCACAAAAATCAAGGATATGGAGAAAATAAATAGACAACTTGTTGTTCGTACAATTAATCCAAGTTCTATTCATTCATTATACAAGTCTCTGGTTTATACTCAACAAATGAATGTATGTTTATATGAAGATAATGATATTTGTAAATATTTATGTAGTTCTTTTTTGATAGATGGAGAACCTGACAATTATAGTAATATGATTGATACAAAAATCACTGAAATCACGACATTTCTTGATACAAAATTAATTATGGAAGCTTGTAGTATGACTCAGTCAATGACTACCTTCCCTACCAATATTATCCAGACGGGGGTATCAGTTAAATTAGATGATGCAATTGCAAAATACAATACCGCACAAACAAATTTCAAAGAGATACACACCTTTATGAATGGAATTATTAATTTTAATGAAAATACACCGACACCTGTTGAATACATAAAAATACACGAAACTGAAAAATCGGGTCTATGCTTGGTTATTACACAAACACGATTAGCAAAATTAAAGCACTGGATAACTGTTGGTGTTAAATCTACAAAGAAAAATGATAGGATATTACCTATTACAGATGATTTATCTATTAATTTAGATGAGCTAAAATATGTAAAATCGTCTGGGGCTAACTATGAGATTATGTTTCCAGAATTAAACGAAACATGTAAAACCATTTTATATTATAAAGGCGTTTTGAACAAATTAATTGCGGAAACTTATTTACAAGTGCTCGCCGAGCTTGAAAACACGTTTTTTCATGATATTGCTAATATATCAAGTTATATTGCCAAATTAGATGTGTTGACCACAAAAACGTATACGGCAAAGAAATACAATTACTGTAAACCCGTCATTAATAATGATGCAACTAAATCAGGATTTGTTGCTACCGATATGCGACATTGTTTAATTGAACATTTACAACAAGATGAGATATATGTACCAAATGATATATCATTAGGTAATGTTGATTCGCGGGATGGAATACTCCTATACGGAACAAATGCTGTTGGAAAAACATCTCTTATACGTTCCATTGGAGTCTCTATTATAATGGCACAAACTGGTATGTATGTACCATGTTCATCGTTTGTTTATAAACCATATACTGCTATCTTCTCACGAATCTTGGGTAATGATAATATATTTAAAGGGCTTTCTACATTCGCGGTGGAAATGAGTGAATTGCGGGTTATATTAAAATTGGCAGATGAAAATAGTCTTATATTGGGAGATGAACTTTGTTCGGGGACAGAATTGGAATCTGCATTAAGTATTTTTGTCGCTGGATTGTTAGACCTTACTGATAAGAAATGCTCTTATATTTTTGCTACTCATTTTCATGAGATTGTTAATTATGAGGAAATTATAGCACTTGAACGGTTATCTAAAATGCATATGGAAGTTTCGTACGACCGTGAACAAGACATGTTGATTTATAATCGTAAATTAAAAGATGGGTCTGGTCCACGTATTTATGGTTTGGAGGTTTGTAAATCATTGCACCTTGATGATATCTTCTTAGAAAAGGCGTACGGAATACGAAATAAATATAATCCAGAAACACGTGGGATTTTATCAAACAAACTAAGTACATATAATGCTAAGAAAATTAAAGGTGTTTGTGAAATTTGTAAAGAAACCATTGGAGAGGACGTTCATCATTTACAGCATCAATGTGATGCAAATGATAATGGGTTTATTAATACTTTTCATAAAAATCATAAGGCGAATTTAATCACTGTTTGTGAAAAATGTCATCATGCACTTCATGATAAAGAGGCAAATAAAGTTGTCGTCAAGAAAAAAACCACAAAAGGTATGAAACTTATGTAGATTTTTTCAAATAATCATTAGAACTTGATAACAATACACTTTCTTCGTAATTAGGGACATATGTGGACCCTCCATATTTATATCCTGGTTCGCCTAATTTATAATATATATAACTTCCTTGTACTGCAGGGGTTTGCATTGCTACTTTTTCTTTCTTAACCGTATCATATACCCATGTTATATTTGTGTCTAAATTTATTTTGCTATCTCTGGCTATTTGTTCAGGGGTATTATGATATTGCACATCATAATCATTTAAAGCTTTTGTATAATCGGTTTTTTCTTTCATTTCATCGCTTAATTCATCTGACCCCATTACTTTACCTGTTTTATAAAAATCTTCTTCATTCTCTCCTGCCTCTTTCTTTTTTATATCTTTTATTGTCTCAAATGTTTCGTTGATTGTATACGCGTTTAAGATTACGATACTTATACATAATAATATTAACAAAATCACGGGTTTCATTTATATTATGTATATATTTTGTTTTATAAGTACAATTATTTTGCATAAAATTGAACTACCGTGTGTATATCATAATAGCCCAAATATGCCAAGGGAACAACAGTATGAAGAAGAAGATAAACTTTTACGCCGTAAATGGGAACAAGATTTTGAAAATGGTAAAATTCAAGAAGGTAATATTACACCAGAACGTTCTGGAATAAAATCAAATAATACAAAGAAAAATAGACGTGTTGTTATTGAAAAAGATATCATTTTAATTATAGAAAATTGTATGAAATGTAATGAGCCAAAACCTATAACTCCAAAATATTTTAATAGCGAATATAATAATAGTGGTATAAATAATATTGACAAAGAGAGCGGCAAAGAGCAAATATGTAATTCACCGACATACGGGTGCAGAGAATGCACTAAAATAGTGGCTCGTGATAAAAGTAGAAATGATAGAAACGAATATATTAGATTAAAACTTAAACCATATAACAAATTAAAAAAAGAATGGTATGAAAGCATACCTAATATTTGTGATATATCAAATATGCGTCTTGTAGAAGATTTTAATTGTGATTGGCGCGTAGGTATTCAAAACAATGGTCCTACCAGAGAACATTTACCAGAACATTGCACCAAAATTGCGAATGAACTCAACGTTCAACAACATAACGCAATACCTAATCTCAAAGAATCTTGGATACAATGTTATAAACTAATTTTGGATGAATTACATAATCCAACAAATGAAGATGAGTTAAGAGAAATAGTAAAAAAATGGTGGAATAATACACCTAAACAGAATGGAGTTATTATTAATTGTCAAGTCAATGTAAATGGAAAAAATAAAATAAACCCAGAATATAGCCAACAATGTAATATAAAACATTTAAAAAAAATAATAAATGACATGTATAATCGTTATAAAAGACACGATAAAAAAAGTAAAATGAGAAATTATGAGACTGATGGTAATATTTTAACAATTAACCAAATGTACGAAAAATTAATAATCCAAGGATTTAAATGTTATTATACTGGTATTCCTTTTTCCAAAGATAGAAATAGTTGGAATTATTTAAGTTTGGAAAGATTAGATAATACAAAAAACCATACAGATGAAAACACCGTCTTTATTTGTCGTATCTTTAATACTGCTGGAGGATTAAACCAACAAAAAATATTTCAAATTTTATTAACTCAAAAACTTGTTCCGCTTACAGATGAAGAACGAGATATAATAATTAATAAAACCCAATAACCAACCAAAAAATACAATATTTACATATATTTTTGTTTAAAATAATATTATCAAAAAATTGATTTACAAATAACTATATATTCTTATAATATAGATTCGTAATTAAATATGATTATTCCAGTAAAGTGTTTCACATGCGGTATGGTATTAGCCGACAAATATAGATATTACCAAAATGAAGTTCGCCGTATTAAATTATTGCAGGGTAAGTCCACTGAAAATGTTATTTATTTAACAAAAGGTAATACAGAAAAGACGATTGAGGGAACTATTCTTGACGATTTAGGATTAACGAAAGTTTGTTGTAGACGTCATATGTTGACACACGTGGATATTGAATAATTTTGTTATTATATTATATAATATGGCTAAGTCTGGGAAAACATCAAAAAAAATTGGTTTAAAAGGTAAGAAATCAAAACAATATACAAAAAAAGCTGGATGTACGAACGTTGCCCCCCTTTTTTTTACAGGAGGTGCTTCACCTGATTTACCATATCCTATAAATATGCATAATGATGATTTAAGAGGGGGGGTTTCTACGCGTATTATGCCTAATATGACTGGAGGCAAAAGTAAAGGAAAAGGAAAAAAAAGAGGTACCAGAAAACGTAATTCCAAAAAGTAATAATTTTAATATAAAGACAGTATTTTTTCTTTATATTATCTATATACAATGACCATTGCTG